>Ga0114918_10001010_pt1 | contig 24799 bp, 22 predicted proteins | sample LantaG_FD_87015 | JGI IMG/M metagenome (GOLD analysis project Ga0114918, IMG submission 87015) | Deep subsurface microbial communities from Baltic Sea to uncover new lineages of life (NeLLi) - Landsort_02402 metaG | ecosystem: Environmental > Aquatic > Marine > Oceanic > Sediment | place...
AATAGCTGAGACACTTGACCGTCAACTCGGCCAACATTCCTGTCAAAAACATCCCAAAATACGACAATTCGCTGAAAATCCAACATTCTGACACTTTATCGATGCACTTAAATGCTGGATTTTGAATCACTCCATCCAATTTGTCCCAACCACAGGCTGCAACAGCCCTTTACCATTGGATTCGGGCGCAATTCTTATCGGCTCAAATTTCAGGGCGGTTTCAGCTATGCCATATAAAATAACAGGTAATAATTCTACAGTGCTTGAAAGAGGATGCTTTTGTAGATATATTGGCAGCCCTGGATGCAAAGCAGGGATGGTTTTTAAACCGCCCCGACGAAAATTATTGTATTTTGAGAGAGCGACAATTGAGCCGGGAACACATAATCAAAATTGCCTCGGAGCTGTCAATAGACTCCCGCTGGGTTGCGGCGACGGCCGAACTGCTCGAAGGCGGAGCCACGATACCTTTTATCGCCCGATATCGCAAAGAAGTAACGGGCAGTCTGGACGAGGTGGCTGTGACAGCCATTCGAGACAGGCTGAATCAGTTAAAAGAGCTGGACGACAGGCGCGAGTCCATAATCAAGTCGCTCGAAGAGCGTGAGTTGCTTACGGATGAGCTTAAAGAAAAAATCATGCAGGCTGATACCATGGCCGTTCTGGAAGATATCTACCTGCCTTACCGACCGAAGCGGCGAACGCGAGCAACGATTGCCCGGGAGAAAGGGTTGGAGCCCCTTGCCGAAATGATTTTTACCCAGGACCCCGCTGTCGATCCGGCGGCTGAGGCGGAGGCTTTCGTCGATGAGAGCAGGGGGGTTGAGTCTGCCGAAAACGCTATTGCTGGAGCGAGAGATATCATCGCCGAGTGGGTCAGCGAGGAGCAAACCTCGCGAGCAAGAATTCGTGAGTTGTTTTCCGGAAAAGGTATCTTCCAGACAAAGGTCTTGAAGGACAAAGAAGAAGAGGGGCGTAAATATGAGGACTACTTCGACTGGCAGGAACCGGTTGCCAAAGCGCCGTCGCACAGGATTCTGGCGATGCGGAGAGGAGCGAGGGAAGGTTTTCTGAGATTGCAGGTGACGGCTTCCGAGGAACAGGCTCTGCAGATACTTGAAAGATTGTTCGTCAAGGGACAATCGGCCTGCTCGGCGCAGGTCAAAGAAGCTGTTACCGACAGCTACAAAAGGCTATTGTCGCCATCGATGGAAACGGAGATTCTCGCCGTGACAAAACTGAGGGCCGACGAGGAAGCCATAAGAGTTTTCGCTGAGAATCTGCGGCAATTGCTGCTTGCCCCCGCTCTGGGCCAGAAGAACATGTTAGCAATCGATCCGGGCTTTCGCACGGGATGCAAGGTTGTGTGCCTCGACCGGCAGGGTCAGTTGAAACATTCCGACGTGATTTTTCCGCATCAGAGCGGGAAACTTGCAGCATCGGATGCGGCGAAAACAGCTTCTTTATGTGAGCGGTTTGATATCGAAGCAATTGCTATAGGTAACGGCACCGCAAGCCGTGAGACCGAAGCTTTCATCAGGAACATCAAGTTCGCCAGGGACATTCCTGTTATTATGGTCAATGAAAGCGGCGCCTCGATCTATTCGGCATCGCAGGTGGCCCGCGAAGAGTTTCCTGATCAGGATGTGACGGTCCGCGGCTCGGTTTCCATCGGGCGAAGGCTCATGGATCCTCTTTCTGAGCTTGTAAAGATCGATCCGAAGTCGATTGGTGTCGGCCAGTATCAGCACGATGTGGACCAGTCGCTGCTGAAGCATGGCCTCGATGACGTCGTCATCAGTTGCGTGAACAACGTCGGCGTTGAAGTGAACACGGCCAGCAAGCAATTATTAACGTACGTTTCCGGGCTCGGGCCGCAACTGGCTCAGAATATTATCGACTACAGGAACGAAAACGGTCCTTTCAAATCCCGGAAAGAGCTTAAAAAAGTTCACCGCCTTGGAGCGAAGGCCTTCGAACAGGCGGCGGGCTTTCTAAGGATACGGGATGCCGTTAATCCGCTGGATTCGAGTGCCGTGCACCCCGAAAGTTATCATGTCGTCGATACGATGGCCGCGGACGTCGGCTGCTCGGTATCCGAAATGATGAAGGACAAGTCACTTCGGGTGAAAGTCCGTTTGCAGAACTATGTCAGCGATACCGTGGGACTGCCCACGCTAAACGACATCATGCAGGAACTGGCCAAGCCGGGCCGGGATCCCCGCAAGCAGTTCGAAATTTTCAGCTTCGCGGAAGGCGTCAATAAAATCGAGGACCTCGAAGTCGGCATGAAACTGCCCGGAATTGTCACGAATGTGACCAACTTCGGCGCATTCGTTGATATCGGGGTGCATCAGGACGGCCTTGTGCACATCAGCCAGTTGGCCGACCATTACGTCAAGGACCCCAGTGACATAGTGAAAGTGCAGCAGAAAGTCACGGTTACGGTTCTCGATATAGATCTCGCCAAGAAGCGAATCAGCCTTTCCACCCGAAAAAACCAGCCTTCTTTGTCGTAGAAGAACTTGTGTAAAGCTTGCTATATATAACCTGCAGTATCTTCGCGGCAAAAAGAATACCGCAAGGAATATTCCGAGGAACCTCTGTGATCGGTCAGAGTCGTCTGTAACGGCGGCTCTGAGAGTTCATCTAAAACTAATATCACATGGCATGACTCCATCAGGATCTCAGTTGCAGCAGATATGTTTCAGGAACCAAACAACCAGAAATTTACCAACGAATCGCTTGACATATCCGCTATTTTCCATTAGATTTTCCCAGGTAAATGGATAATATTTGCGAGGCCGACAAATGCTGAATAATTATCAAGTGAGACAAGTTTTATTTCTTTCGATATTTCTGGCTATCGCTCCTGCCTCGAAGGCTTTCTGCAGTGACATTGGTTTCTTTGACGACTTTAAGCAAGGACATTGGCGATTTGAGAGCGTGGGAGGCATTGGATTGAGCAGCCCAGACGAGTCCGACCGTAAAGGGGACTATTATTTCGCCAGTTCGCTCGGATATGAATTCCCCATATATAAGTCACGCAGGGAGGTGGGCTTAAGAGGGTACCCGGTTTTGCTGTACAGCCAGGACAGGAATGATGAAGGCGAGAATGATACGGTGTATGCATGTTCATTCGGGCCGGTTATACGCTGGTATGAGTCTACATATCATAAAGGGGGTTATTTTGAAATTGGCGTTTCCCTGTTGTGGAATTCGGATTTATTTCGAAGCAACGCTTCGCGTTGGAACGCACTTACTGAAATGGGTGTTGGTTACAAATTCGATTCAGACTGGCATGTTGCTCTGAAGCTTCAACATATCTCGAACGGCCAGACAAAATCTCCAAACGAAGGCGTCAATGCGGTGGCTTTGTGTTTCGGTTTTGCATTCTGACTGTGACAAATCGATTGGGAAAACAATGAAAAAAGACTGCAAGCGATTGCCTACAGTCTTTTGTGAATTTCGTGAGAATCTTTGTGTCCGGATGCAGTTCTCGGGAAAGGCAGGCTGAATCATCATCAGCTACGGTGTATGACACCGATATTGTTGTTGGCATCCAGCTTAATCGAGCAGCAGGAACTGGGGGCAAGTTTATGCCGTGCCGCTAACGAAGCTAAGGCAAGATCGAACATCTGGCCGCAAGGCATACTGCCGTAAATCATACTGAAAGATTTGATACGGCCAGGATCGACGGAGCGGAATAATTTGCGATATTGCAATCCACAGGCCCGATGACCGTCAGAGCCCGAGATTAACATAACATCGTCGGGAACAGTATAATCATCAGGATTTTCCCATGAAACCGTGTCGATATAACCATAGGGCGGAACATCGCCTTCGTCCCGGGTCAGAAACATAAAAGCTGATCCTTCGCCGAGGATAGCTGTTTGACGATCATAGTTAAACGGCATAATCTCCTGCGGGATGACGCTGGGCCAGAAACTATGATAGCAATACAACAGCACCTGATTGATCTGGTCGACCCCTCCCAGAAGTACGGTATCGACTTTCTTTTCTGTCAGCCAAACCTGGGCATTAAGCAAAGCGGCAATGGTTGACATTTCAAATTGAGTTACGGTCAGACACGGACCTTTGATTTGCAGTAAGATCGTGATATTAGAAGCCGCAGCCGAATGTACCGAATTGGAGAATTGGGTCGGAGAAGCAAAGCGATCACCTTCCTTGATGATATCGTCCAGGAATGCAAAGGTTGTCGAAGACGCTCCGTACCCGCTGGCGACAATTACCGCCGTATCAGAGCATTGGCAGGGAATGTCCCGGCCTGCATCCTGAAGGGCCAGGCAAGCTGCTAAAGCAGCAAGTCGAGAGTATTTGTTGATACGGCGCAATTTGCGAGGAGATATAAAATCTTTTAGCGGCTCCGGATCTGCAAGATACACAGGATAATCGATTATCCCCTTCGAAGCCTGAAACGATAATACATCATTGGGTTTTCCGCCATCACGCAACGCATTCAACGCAGCTTGGTTTCCGCAGCCAAAGCCGCCGGCCAAACCGATTCCTCTTATCGCCATGCGACAAGTCATGCTTCAGATGCCCTCCGGAAGACCAGCACCGCATTATTCCCTCCAAACGCCACAGAATCCGATAGGGCATAATCTCCCACCACCGGAGTATTCTCCGTTACAGGATTTACAGCAAATTCCGGATCAGGATCACTAAAACCGACATTGGCTGCAATCATTTGTCGCTTCAGACTTTCGATTGTTATGATTGCTTCGATAGCCCCGGCGGCCCCAAGCGTATGTCCGGTATATCCTTTTGTGGAATGAAACGGTGTCTGCGGAAATAAACGAGAAAAAAGGATGCCCTCAACCTTATCATTTTCATTGGTGGCCGTGCCGTGGGCATTAATGAAAGCGATGTCGTCGTGACAAATTTGAGCCTGCTGTAAGGCAACGCTGATTGCCATTTCCAGACCGGCGCCATCAGGTACCGGAGCCGAAATGTGATATGCATCCGAGCAATTCCCATAGCCGCAAAGAGTGGCATGTGTCCGAGCCTTTCGCTGACGGACGGTCCTGGAAGATTCGAGAACAACCATACCGGCACCTTCGCCAAGATTAAGTCCCAACCGATTTTTGTCAAAAGGACGGCAAGGCCGGCTATCGGTTATCTTCAGTGAGATAAAACCATTATAGATTACCCGGCAGAGCATATCGGAACCACCGGCGATAGCGATGTCACATAATCCGTTGTTGACCCATTCGGCTGCCTGGCCAATAGCCACTGCTCCGGAAGAACAGGCATTGGCTATACATTGACGCATACCCTTAAGATGAAAATAACGAGACACCATGTCGGCAGGATTGGATTTTAGATAAGTTTTTATAGATTGCATCCCCGGGAGACGATCGAACAGAAAATCACGATAAAATAATTCATTATTCATCGCGTTGCCTACAGTCGTGCCAATGCAAACACCAACTCGATACTCCTTAAGGCTATCCAAATCGAGCCCGGCGTTTTTGACGGCCTCACAAGCTGCTACAATTGCGAGCAGGCCACACCGCTCAGACTCCGGGCCTTCATAGTAGCCGTCCGGCACCGCCGAAGGGGGAAGTTCGAACATGGGATACTGTTCGAGGTGATCGGTACGAACATACTCTGACACCACGGGGGTACGCAAACCGGAATAGATGGTGCGCATTATTTCCGGAACATTCGCACCAGCGGCGCAGAGACCACCCATGCCACTGACTATAATAGGAGAAAAACTGCTCGCAACGACAGTCATTGCTTCATGTTCTCCTGAACAAAATCGGCAAGAGTATTAAAGGACTGAAATACCTCTCTGCCCTTGGCCATATCTTTTATCTGAACGCCAAAATGTTTCTGGATGACTACAACCAGCTCCACAGCATCTAATGAATCTAATCCCAAACCTGATTCACCAAAAATAGGACTGTCGTCTTCAATGTCCTCAATAGATACATCTTCCAGAGCGAGATCTTCGATAATAATCTGTTTGAGTTTTTGTTTGATATCCATTCTTGTATTTACTCCGAAATACTACAGGCTGCTTTCGAAAACAATACCACTATTTTCAATATCCCGGAATCTTCAGGGATACAGTACATGCCATAGTTGAAGGTTGGATGGTTACCCCATACGTATATTTTATGCTACTTTCCGTCGGGCAGCAAGCAATTCGTCGATCTGTTTAAACTTCGATTCCAAGTTCCGCTCCGGTGTTTTTTTTATTTTTCCTGTGAATCACGTCACCTTGGGAGGCACATTCTTTCCACATCGGGTAGAAATTAAAGAAATCAAAAGGATGTTTCTGAACATATTGAGTCAGGTATCCAATAAATTCTTGTGCATAAGGCAAATAAGTCTGAGATTTACGATCAACAATCGCAGGCACGCGTATGACTCCGGGAATTTCAGTGATATATCGCGAGTGGTTCGCTCTATATGAAAATAATATTGCTATTGGACTACCCCGCATAGCAGCCAAACGGTAGGGGGCGACAGGAATACGGATCGGGTCCCCGAGAAAATCTACAGTAATGGTATTTGAATCATCCCCGAAAACACGGTCCCCCATTAAGCCGACAGTCTGCCCCTCCTGGAGAATTGATGCTATTTGTAATGTTCCCCCCAGATATCCGGCAGGATCAATGATCTCAAACGGAGGCTTTCTGTTGTTGTGTTCAAAATAGTGTTTATCAATATCATACTGATCCCGATGCATAACGAGATAAACAGAACCTTCCAGAAGTTGCAATTCGGAAAAGGCAATTTGCCAGCACCCGATATGGGCACCGAGAATCAGCAATCCATTTTTCTCATTCATCAACTCCTGGAGCCTGGCTCCTTCCGGAACTTCAACCTTGATCCTGTCAACGCCCAGTATGCCAAAGGCCGCTCGATCAATCAGGCTTCCTCCCAAAGACGTAATCCATCGATATTCATCCAGTAGTCTGGGCAGCCTTGCCTTTCTATCAGGAAATCTGCGATCCAGGTATGGTTTGCACTTTTTATGCAAAGGCGGATAAAAGAGTACATACCACAGAACAACGAAGTACATGAAAAGATAAGCAACTCGTCGGCCGCAAAAACGGATTACGAAGTAGAAGAACTTGTGCTGCCAGGGCTTGCCAACGCTGCGCGAATCCCAGTCCTTGCTCAGGTTTTCCGGTTTTGCGACCATAGAATAGTTTTCTGAATATTGAGAGAAAGTGTGAACAAAATAATACTTATGATGACTGCCAGTAAAGGGCCAATCACAAGGGCGCCGATAAACCACTCCACGAATCGCTGCAAACCCAAATACCCTAATTCGATAAAAGATACATCGGATAAAGATGAAATATTACTGAGGGTTATGAATTTACCAAAACGGATATAATAGCCCACCTCGATGCAAAGGGCAGGGACAATCGGCGGCATACAAATGTGACTGGTAGCAATCGCCAGTATTTTGTTGAGTCGCAATAAAGAAGCAAAGTAAATTATTATCAGGGTATGACAGCCGATCAGAGGCAATGCCCCAAGGAAAACTCCTAATGAGCCGGCCATTGCCATTTTTAAGGGGTGGTTGCGGTTTAAAAGCAACTCTTTCATGATTTTCAGGCGATCGCCGATCCTAAAGAATTCGCCATTTTCGTACTGTATCTGAAGATGCGGCCAGGGAATTATCGAGCGAAACGTCAGGTATGTATTCAGGACGGTCAACTTGAGATTGTCACGAAATTTGCAGAAATGAGATATTCGATTCGCATGCGCAGGATAATATACCTTAACGGCTATTTCCTTAACAGGAACGCCGGCCCATAGTCCCCGTACAATCACTTCATCCTCGAAGGCATACGTATGAAACAGATATTTCAAGTTATTCAACACAAACACCGGATACATTCGATAGCCGCTTTGAATATCCCTGACCTTGACTCCGGTCTGAATTCTAACCCAGAAATTCCCAAAGGCCCGTCCAAATCGGGAGCTGAAAGGGGCACCGGAAGAATTGAAGTTTCTCACTCCAAGGATTATCGCCTCAGGATGATCGTTCGCGGCCGTGATAAATTCAGGTATCTGCTCGGGATAATGCTGCCCGTCGGCATCAAGGGTAATTATATGAGTTTTATTATGATCCCTGGCATAATCGGCGGCTGTAAGAATCGCCTGGCCTTTGCCCCGGTTCCGCTCATGTCTTATGATCGTAATGTCTAAATCCGCCAGGACCGCCCCCACGTCCTGCTCGCTGCCATCATCCACAACAAGGACATCAGGGTGATACTTCAGGCAACGACATACTACATCGCGAATCGAAGAGGAGTGATTATAGACGGGGATTACAACTAATACTTTGTTCATATGGAATATTTTATGTGCCGTTGCAGGGCATGAAAAAAAGGCGGAAATGGCGAATCTATGCAGATTACGGTATCTGGTCCCAGAGCAAACCTTTGAGATTGTACATTTTCTTCACCGCCTGGATTATCCTCTTTCCTTTCTGCGGAGGGAAGACCAGATGTCTCTGTTTCTGCCAACCTCTTGTAATCATTTCATCGACTCGGTCTTTTTGCACTTCGGGAGAGAAATAATACGCAGGCTCCAGCAAAGATGTATTCTTATCAACAATCCCTTCAAATTGTGCTCGTTCGTAGATGGAAGTTCCATAATAGATTCTGATGCCGGTATATCCAATCACGACACAGTTCTGTAATTGCCGGCAATTCTGAATGCCTTCCTCCAGCGTTTGATAGGTCTCATCCGGCCCGCCAAAAACAACGAAATGAGCACAAGCCAGGCCTGCATGAGTTACTATATCATTTGCCTCTACAACATCTTCCCAGTTGAACATTTTGTTTAATCCCGCCAGGGTCGTCGAACATGCGGCATCCGTTCCAAGTTCAACAGCATACAGGCCGGCCCTTTTACAGAGCAATATATCGGCCTTCTCCAGGCGGTAGGGTGTAAAGTAGGCAGTCCACTGAATATCAAGTTTTTCAGCAATAATTCCTTCAACCACTTCCCTATAATGTCCGGCAGGATCATTGAATATAGAATCGGTAAAGAAAAAACGATCACACCCCAGATCCTTTTTCAATCTACTAATCTCATCAATGACTTCTTTGGTATCCCGATAGCGAAAACTACAACCTTCCAGACTCGGATATGTACAGTATGCACATTTAAAAGAGCACCCGCGTTTGGTCTGAATGTTGATAAAACCGCTATGTTCATAATAATAACGCACTAAGCTATCTTCATAGAAACCACCTTTGATTTCAGGGCCGGGAATCACAGATTCGAAGCCATAAATGATACGATTCGGTTTCTTGTTATTTTGCAGTTCCACGATAAGACGACAGATGGCATTTTCGCCTTCTCCCACTACGCCATAATCGGCATTAGTAAGGTCAAGTAGTACCTCGGGCATCAATGAAAAAGCCGCCCCTCCTATAATAACCGTGGCGGAAACGAGATTCTTTGCCTTTTGTAAAAGATAGCCGAGCCGTGTAAATTTTCCCCGATTATCCGTCTGGAAGGAAGAGTCAAGATCATCGTCAAGATTCCGGATAGAAACACAGAGAAACTCCGGTTGATATTTCTCAACAGCAGCTATAAGATCATTGTCATTGCGGTCGGCAACGAGATAATCGTATATGCGTATATCATGTCCGGCACGTTTCAGGGCCGCAGCCACAACCGCCAACCCCAAAGGGTAGACCTCATGTGGATAATTACATGTATTAAAGGAAATTAGAAATATTCGGCTCATTATTTGGTGGAAATTGAGCGCCTCGGTACTTGTTTATCATATCGTTTGTAAGTATTGTCGGCGATTTCCCGCATAACCAGCTTTTGAAACAACTGTCCCATTTTCAATTCGTAACCCGAGTTGGCATAAAATGTGTCCCATGCGTAATAATACACGTCCTGAAGCTCCTCGGGTGTCATTTTCAAAGGCTGAAAGACTACCTTGTCGGCAGTATATTCGATCCAGTTATTGTGAAGGATTCGGCCATCCTTTTCCATCTGTTCCCGGATAGGTGAATGTGGAAAAGGTGTCAAAATGGTGAACTCAGCAACATCCACCTCATTTTCGCAGAGAAAATCCACGAGTCGTTTGATATAATCGACATCCTGATCATCCAACCCGAGAATAATGGTACCTTCAATGCCGATTTCAAAATCCTTCAGCATTTTGATTCGGTCACGAATCACTTCCGAAGTGTCAAAAATAGCTTGATACACATACCAGCAACCTGCTTCCGAAGCCAGCTTCAATACCTCTTTATCATAGAGAATCGGGTGTGAAACCCATTTTTTCTTAAGTGGTTTCATTGCAGTGAATAATTCGATAAGCCAGTCGCGATCCTGTGCAAGAGAATTGTCCACGATAAAGAGCCGATTGTTGGGAATTTGCTCCATTTCCTCAATCACTTTATCAATTGGTCGAGGTCTGAATTTTTTGCCTCCCAGAAAACCGCTGCAGCATGGAAAGCAATTAAACTTACAGCCTCTCGAAGCATGGACCAGATCCAGCATCTGGACACCCCTGTAATTATAGAGTTCCCGTTTGAGGATATCTCTTCGAGCCGGTCCTATAAGCCCGACATCAGGTTGATCATTCATATAATTATAGACCGGCTGTAATCGCCCATTCTCAAAATCCTCAAGAACCTTTGAGAAGCTTCCTTCTGCTTCGCCCAGAAAGACAGAATCCGCATGTTGAGCTACTTCCTCACTATGCAGAATTGTAGAAATTCCGCCGAAAATCACCGGTACCTTGCGAGCACGAAATTCCGCTGCTATTTCAAAAGCTCTTGGAAGCTGACAGGTAAGCATGGTGGAGATGGCCACCAGGTCAATATGCTCATCGAAATTGATCTGCTCAACATTATCGTCCTCAAAGATGATATCAACACCTTCGGGGACTGTGGCGGCAAATACGACCGGGCCATGAGGAGGCAGATGAAATTCCGTTTGCCGTTCAAGTTTAGGCCATGATGGATATACGATTTTCAATTTCATTACTGTAATTCCATTTATACCTTATGGGTTAATTCTCGCATTAAATCAATTAGATCTGACAGCACCCGGCCATTATACATCAATTCAGAACCGTTAAAGGTAAGAGGGCTCTTCTCTTTGGCTTTTTGCAGTATCAAAAAAACAGCACCGGGTTTACACGAAGTATCGACATAATTAACACACGCTTCTGTATTGCAATAACCTGCAATTACTGCTTCGCACAAGCCATAAGAGATAAACTTAGCTCCGCCGAGAATACCTGAGATCATATCCGGAGTTGTCTGGCTGACCACCATAGTAGGGCCTGTAAGACCATATCGGATAGAAATTTCGCCCAACATGCAATTCGGTAAGGTATAAGCAAACAAATTCGGGCTTGCCAGCAAACCTCCCTGCGGCACAACCGATCGAAAGTACGCATGGTCCACATCGACAGAACCACTTACCGTTGAGGCTATAACTGCCGTTGAGGCAGATATCCGGGAATCCAGGCGGGCGTCCTTTAATGCAAGTGAAGCGGTGACCAGGCCGGCTTTGCTGTAATAATCGAGCCTTCCCCATCGCTCTTCAGGTTTTGACGAAAGCAGTTCCCGCCGTAATTTCGGTAAAACACCCTCCGGTATGGAAAACTCATCCCCCCCGTTTATGCAACCAATACCCGAAGCGGTTATCCATGCCCCTCCAACAACAGCAACATTCAGCAAACTCATACTTTCTCCAGGATAAGGGCCGTGTTAATATTGCCGAAACCGGAATTCGTCGTTAATAAATAATTGCCGTTAATACTTGTCTTTTCCATTGTTACACAGGCTTCGATATCCGGTTCCGGATATTGCAGGCCTGTTACAGGCGGGATAATCTGCTCTTGCAGACATCTCAGGCCGACAAGCACTTCAATCAAGCCGCATGGTCCCAGGGAATGTCCAATTGATCCTTTTATTGAAAAAACCGGCGGCATCGCATCGCCGAACACCTTACTAAAAGCAGTAATTTCCATTGCATCATTATGTACCGTACCGGTTCCGTGCCCGTTTATCGCTGCAACGTCATCGGCACCTATCGAAGCCTTTGTCAGGGCACTACGAATGGCACGTTTCAGGCCGCTTCCATTCCGATCCGGCGCAGTTATATGATGAGCATCGGAAGAAACTCCCCAGCCTTTGATTTTCCCCAGACTTGTTCGATTTTCCTTCAGTACTTTTGCCTCACTCATCAGGACGACGTATCCGGCCGCCTCTCCAAGTATCAGACCATTGCGATTCACATCAAATGGACGCCCGGTATCGGGTGACATAACCTTTAGAGCGGAAAATCCCGAAAATACAAATTCTGAAACGATGTCTGCCCCAAAGACCACTACCATATCCGTTTCTTCATTGCGAATCATTTCCGCCCCCCACAAAATCGCACTGCCGGCAGAAGCACAGGCCGCATTAATATTAAGGGCTGTTTTTCCAGTCCCGAGAGTTTTGGCCAGGTAATCTATCATTGAGCAGACCGGAAACTTAGCCGTTTTTTGGCCGGAATCTCGGATATATCTCTCATGCAATTCGATATTATCTTTAGTCGTAGCCGTCAACAGGACAGTGTCGGCAGTGGTTTGAATGCCTTTCTGGCAAACTTTTTCAAGAATAGCGGGGAATCGTTCCCCATGAGGAATATCATCTAATTCAGCAATGCAGCCGGCAAGATTGTTTACATAGCTGTCTGTCTTGAATCGACGAACCGGTTTAAAACCGCATGTATTGCCTAAAAGAGACCGCCATAGCGTTTCCAAGCTATCCCCCAAGCAGGTCACGCAGCCGCAGTCTGTTATATGAACAGTGTTCAAGCCAAAAGTCCCTTCTTCCATTTCTCCATGAAATCGAGATAAAACGGAGTAGGAGCCAATAATAATTCAAGATTCTCATCTAACATGAGCTGAACAGTGTAGCCGACGCAAACAATATTGCCATTCTTGCGAATAATGTATTCAAAGTTAATTCTGGCCGCCTCAGACCAGTGGAGAATCGCTTCGATTTCTATGTCATCTTCAAAAAATAAGGGCTCAATATATTCAATATTAATTTGTCGTATGGGAACCGGATTTCTATGGCTGATAAAATCAGAGTAGCTGATGCCATATTTATGCCCGAGAGCAACCCTCGCATCCTCAAAATACCCAGCGTAGCGACCGTGCCAAACGATCCCCATTGAGTCAACTTCCTCAAAACGTACCCGACGTTTCACTATCATGCGCAATGGCGCCGGACTACCGGGAACAGGTTGGAAATATGGTTTGCGCATCGTTCAGTCCAATTTAGCTTTCAAGGTCATGATGAAATTACTGGCTGGATTTCCCTCTGTTTCCAGAATACTCCTGCAAATAAAAGCGTCTTCCTGTTCGCGAAGAGTCCAGACTACTGTAACAGGAATATCAGGCGTAATAATTTTATGAAATTTTGCCCGTGTGACTTTTATAATCAGAAGATCCCGGCCCATGTGTTCGATGATTGATTCGCGTACCGTCATTAGTTGAATAACCGCCGGCAATATCGGATTCTGAGGAAAGTGCCCCTGAAATCCGGAAAAAGTTGGAGGGAACACGTACCCCATTTCATAGCCTCGTTCCGTTTCATGAACAGAAATAGTACTGCATTCCCTGATCTCTTCATTCATATTCTTCATGCTTGTTTTTTTCCAGATAAGAAGAAACGCGTAAGGGATGGCAGCACAATGAGAGCACATAAAAGCGATGGGATAATTCCGGCAGCTACAGTAATCCCAATAGAATTCATAGCCGGATGACGAGCCGCCATCAGCGAGCCGAAACCGACAAATGTGGTCAAGCCCGAAACAAGCACTGCATTGCATGCCGCGTAATTAGTAGTCTTTTCACAGGTAGAAACAATAAATATGCCGTAATCAACCGCTAAGCCGATGACAAGAATTGCCGCTACCATGTTAAAAATATTGAATCTTATACCGCACATGGTCATGATAGCCAGCATGATGATAATTCCGCTCAATACAGGCAAAAATGCCAGCATGAGCTTCTTTATATTTCGAAACAGGGCAAACAATAATAGGATAACAAGTACTATCGCCCCGATGAAAAAACGGACAAAATCTTTCACTGTTTCGCGATTCAGTTGCTCGCTGAATTGCCGGTTGGATACAACTCTTAAATCCAGCTTCATTTTGTCCAAAGACGCCATAACCAAATCATCGTCCGGCACAAAAGTGAGGACCGCGGATTGGCCGTTTTTTAATTCAGTTACAAAAGGTGAAGTCAGTTTATCATTGCATTCCCGCTCAAATTCCGTCAGCGTGAAAGAACTGCGCGGTCGGTCCAGCCATTGCAAAAAAGGATCAAAAGCCGAAGAATTAAATCCGTATTGTGAGCCTTGCCGCTCCAGTTCGGCACGAAGCGCCGCTTTTTGGCCTGAATCATGCCAAAAGGCACTCCACCGATTAAGATTCTCTTGCTGCGTTTGCTGAGATGGAATCAAGGGAGCCAGGCTTAAAAACTTAAGATCCGGCATTTCCGTTCTAATCTGCTGAAAAAGAAGATCGTTCTTTTGCAGCGCTTTTTCAGGATCCTCGGCAGCGCATAAAACGAATGCCTGTTCTCTTACGCCCCCCCATGTGTCTTTAATAATCTGTTCGTCCTGCAAAATATCTTTCGGGATCATGCCGATACTTCGAAGATTGCCGTCAAACTTGACACGTGCAGCAGGGATAATACTGATTAATATTACCAACAACCATAACAACCACCAAAAAGTCTTAGTACGAGGCAACGACAGTTTTGCCAAAGCCACAACCGGCCGAGCCGGCATCAGATGAGGCATGACAAATAAAGCAAGCAACAGTGCCGCGAGTATCCCTGCGATGGAAAACACCGCAAGCTGCCTCTGGCCGGGCAATGCAGAGAACAACAGCACAGCAAAAACTCCTATGGTAGTCAGAGCACAAAATGATAATGGCCTGGCCAGGCCGGCCAATATTCGACGAGCATTTGTATCTTCTTCCTGGAATCCATAAAAGACATGCAATCCAAAGTCTGCTGATATTCCCAGTAAAACGGCCCCGAAACCTATCGTAATTGCAGATACCTTAGAAAAAAAGTATCCCGCCGCACTTGTTCCAATCAGAAGAGCTCCCAAAGGTATCAAGAAAACAAATAAGGCCCGCCAGGTACGCAGGAATATCGCGAATAAAAAAAGCAAACCTGTAATCGAAATAAGGAGTACACGCCACAGATCAGTCTGGATTGTACTTGCATTGGCGACTGTGTAACGATGCCCGCATATCACCCGGTATCGAATTCCCGGCGGAGTGTTTTCGCCAAGAACCTTGTATAAGTAATTCAGCATGTCCAGACTTGTGCCAAAGTCAGTGATAGCGATCGGGGTTTCGACAATAATAAGCAAATGCTTATGATCTTTGGAAATGAAATAATCCTCGTCGGGAGAAATATTGGACACGAGGCTAAGAAGCTTCAGCTTGTCCAGCAAGAACTCCCTGAAAGCCAGTGGATCCTGCAAGATCAGCTTCCTTAGTACTATGCTATCCGGTGAATGCAGAATCTTAAGATTTTCCTGTAGCTTACGGCGAATAGCATCAGGTGTTATTTGATTCTGCAAACGTTCGATGTCGGACTCAGTAAGAAGGCAGGGAAGGCTATCATACATCCAATCGAACAGTGTAAGCTTCTGCGATTGTGTGATGCCACTTACGACCTGCACAAAATAGGGCGGCTTCAACAACTCCGTGATTTCATTCGCAGTTTGGATTAAGAGATCAGTGGAACTCTCCTGCGGAGCAGATGTTTGGTTACTCTCATCCAACACTTCCAGTGAAATAAGAATATTACGGGCGAAAGGAGCATAACTGAATAGCTCAAAATCTTCCTGGAAACGCATGTTCTTATCAGGAAGCATTGATTTAATGTCATGGCTTAGCGGAATATTAAGAATATACAATCCAGCTATCGATAATATCAATATGACGAAACTGACAAGGAGCCACGTACGCTTTTGCCAGAAGTTGTACGCAGAGACAACAAAGTTGGAGTAGGGGGGATCCACAGTAAAAAAACGGGGCTAAGCCTGTCGAGTATTCTCCGAAATGATCCAGATTTTTAATGTTGCTTTCAAAAGCAGGGTGTCGTCATGCCATACCTCTCCGGTAGCAAGATGAAATTGATCAAAAGCTTCCTCTGATTCCACATTAATGAGCAGATCCTGACTTGCATATGCATCGCTATAATAAACAGCATTCGAAATCCCAACCAGATACCCCTGGGAAAAATCAATGCCGTCTACCAAATCTTCATATCCTTTCGAGGCCGCATAAGTTTGGGCAATCAACTCCAGTAATGCCAATCGCTCAATGGTTCCTTTGTTATCAATCACAAAGGGACAGTCCGCAGGGAGACGGGCCGATGCGCTGCCCGATTTCCCATCGGACGCATTTAGACGGTCTATCAAACGCATCGGCTTACGGTGAGGAATAAGCATTTCAGCATCAAGTGGCAATTCCATTACTTTGAGTCCTTCCAGTAAATACTTAAATCATCAAATAGTTGACTGGAAAACAGCAATTTCCTGAATCTTACAAGATCGTCATGGAATATACGATTATCATCATATACCTTAAAGTGTTCCTTTAATATCTGGTAGATCTTTCCGGAACCTTGCCCTAATTTATCGGCATTACGGAATGAAAATGCCTGTAGATCCGTCAGGATTTCCAGGGTCAATACGTGTTTGGCATTACTTACAGAACGATAGGCTTTACGGGCAGCCACAGTTCCCATGCTTACTACGTCCTGATTTGAAGTGTTACAGGGGATGGAATGCACGCCAACCGGATTCGCAAGTTGACGGTTTTCTGCCGTGGTGGAAGTTGCCAAATATTGAGCACCCATAAATCCCATATTTATGCCTGGAGTACCGGAGATCAGATTTTCAGGTAAACCTTCGTTCAGATTCTTGTCCAGCAATTTATTAATGCGTCTTTCCGAAATATTGCACATCAAGACCACCGCCATGCATAATGAGTCCATGGCAAAGGCAACACTTTGGCCGTGGAAATTTCCTCCGTGAATAATTTTTCTTTTTTCCGGGATTACTACGGGATTGTCGTTGGATGAATTGGCTTCGCATTCGATCGTTTTAACTCCTTGTTCGATCGCTTCGTAAACCGGAGCCAATATCTGAGGCGTACACCGAATCGAATAGACTTCCTGTACGTTGATACTGGTTTCATATACTACTCCATCCGTTGCTTCCTGGCGAATCCGCTCATGCATATTTTCCCGCAGCGTGATGTTGCCGGACCCACGATACAGATTCCGAATGATCTTAGCGATTTGAAGTTGTCCCGGATGAGGCTTGACGAGATGCAGGTCTTCGTCAAACGCATCGTCGATCCCGCCGAAGATCTCCATAGCAAATGCAGCAGTAACACAGCTTAAACGCAGGAGTTTGCGAGCACCAAACAGTACAAAACCAGCCAAAGCGGTCATTACGCTGGTTCCATTTATTAATGCGATACCTTCTTTAAAAGTAAGCTTCATAGGTTTTAGCCCGGTAGCGGCAAGAGCATCCTTCGCAGTGGTAAGCTGCCCTCGAAAGAATACGTTCCCTTCGCCAATAATAGCCAGCGCCATATGAGCCAGGTGCACAAGATCTCCGGACGCTCCCACACTGCCGTTACTTGGAATATAAGGTGCGATTCCCAAATTAATCATATCCCTGAGCAGTTCCAGCAATTGAACTCGGACGGCACTATAACCCTTAACAAGAGCATTAAGCCTTACGGCCAAAGCAGCCAGGGTAATATAATGTTGTAAAGGATCTCCTAATCCGGCGGCATGACTGCGAATGAGATTCAATTGCAACGTCGTAAACTCATTTTCATCGATGATCTTATTACACATGGGACCAAAAGATGTGTTAACGCCATAGATAATACGTTTTCTCTCAATTTCATCCGAGAGAAAAGCCCGACTCTGGCGGCAGCGTTCCAACGCCATATCGTCGAGCTCAACGCGTTTATCACCTACACCAATAGCTACGATATCTTCAATTGTGAGGTCATTTCCATTGAGTTTAACAATTGGTCTATTGTCTTTTTTCATTATGGATCAAGTTCCAATAGTAAAGTATGGTCAATATTTAGTTTTTACGATAGTCAAAGAACGTTATCCCTTTTCGTTTCCCTGGCTGAATAGTTCTTGCAGCTACCTTCGCTGCTGTTTCCACAACGACTTCCGGTTTGACTCGAATGTATGCGCGAATTTTTTCTGCGATTGAGTCGGCAGAAAGACAAAGAACATCCTCTGTCCCTACAACAACCCGAACACTCTCAGAAAGTTCATATTCACCATATACTTCCAGATAATAATTCTTTACTTCCGGAATATCCTGCAGAACCGAGAAGATCGCGCCGGGATAAACCATAGTCCCGCGAATCTTCATCTTTTGTTGCTTTCGGCCTATAATTGGCCCTAAACGATATGTGTTTTTCCCACATTGACACGGCTCGGTATAATAAGCACCTATGTCCCCTGTACAATAACGCAACAGTGGCATCCCGGTAACCTGCAACGGAGTAGTAATAATCTCTCCCGGCTGCCCCGGCGGAACAGGCTTGCCGTTTTCATCAACAATCTCTACGGTAATAAGTTCCGGATGAAAATGCCCTCCGCGTCCATAACTACATTCAGTAAAAGACGTAGCCATTTCTGTGCCGGCATACGTACCGATAACATCACAATTCCATATCTTTCGCAATTTTTCGCCAAGGGTGGAATATTCCAAATCGACCTTCCTTATCGGCTCGCCAATACAGATCAGCAACTGAACTCCAAGCTGCGCCGGATCCTGGCCGGACTGCTGAATGGCCTCTGCAAGCAGTAATGCCTGGGACGGCACGCAAACAATGACGGAAGGGCGATACAGCAACGTGGGTTGAATTAGAAAAGCAGGATTTCCGGAGCCCGTCCTCACTGCCGTGGCACCGATCCGGCGTACTCCCTCAAAATAAGCCAGTCCCGCCATGAAACATCTTCCCAGAGCACAAGCGATCATAACTCGATCATTTTCAGTCACCCCGGCAGCACGAAAAGATATGACCTCGTTATAACCCACCCGTTCCAAATCGGAGGCCGTTTGGAACATAATCAGCGGTTTGCCCGTAGTGCCGGAAGTTTGACATATGTCTACAATATCCTGCTCCGGTACGCACAAAAAATCCTCCGCATTTTCTTCCAGATGCTCTTTCAAGGTTAAAGGCAGCAAACGTAAATCTTCTTTTGCTTTAATATGTTCCGGCTTCAAGCCACTTTTATCAAATAGCCTGTGATAATAAGGAGAACGCTCATAACAGTATTGCACATGCTCTCTGAGCAACTGATTGTTGAACTGTTCAATACTTTCGATGGATTGTGATTCTATTGATTGATCTGTTCGCATTCGCCTTAATTGCTTTCCAGTTGTTCAATCGTATCCAACATTTGCTTCTGCACATGTTTGCGCATTTCAATATGAGCTGTTTCGCCATGATACGCATCCGACAACACCGGTTCGAGCAGTTGCATCTTTATTCGAGCCGGCTTTGTCCACCATCGATGTGGCGGTAACAATATCCGCGTTCCCGTTGTGCATAGAGGTAAAATTGGCACCTTAAATTGAACAGCCAGTTTAAATGCTCCGGAGCGAAACCGCCCTGGTTTTCCTGTTCGAGAGCGGTGCCCCTCAGGGAATATGATTAGATAACGCCCATTCCGAAATACACGTTCAGCGCCAACCTGAATCTCTTCCCAGGATGAACTTTCCAGATCAAGATATTCTGCTATACGCATAAAAGAAGAATACCAAAACATTTTGAATGGCCAGGACCGAAGACAAATGTGGGCATCAATAAACGGCAGCATGCAAAGCATATACGTATCGAAAAATGAATTATGGTTCATGATAATAATTCCAGGTTGAGGTAGATTTTCCAGCCGCAGATCTTTGCGTTCTAATCGAATGAACGGACGAAATATTAAAATGCAGCCACGCCCGTATATCCAAATGAAAAGATGCATGATTTTTGATCTCGGCCACCCTGTAATGAGTTGCCAAACCAACAAGGCCGGCAGTGCGATCAACGAACCAATTAAAGTCCATATGATGAGTAAGGGATACACCCATAAATTCATCAGGGCGACAACGATGAAATTGAATATACGAGCCAAAATGAGCATTCCGATAGCATAAAAGTCAATTCAAAAGTATTGCAGCAGATATGAATCCTGTCACTTGTCCCCGGCTTCCAGCTCTTTTTTCTTTTCCATGACCAGTTTATGCAGATCTCCAAGAGTTTCGATTTGTCTTATTTTAGGCTCGTCCCGCAACTTCAGTTCAAATGCATTTTGCAAAACAACCACCAGATCCACAAAGTCCAGGCTATCCATCCCCAGATCATTAACTAAATGTGCTTCGGGGGTCATCGTGTCGGGATCAAATTCGAACTCTTTAATCATGCTGTCATTAATAATGTTTACAATTTCTGTATCAGTCATTACGATATCTCCTGACGAGAATAGCTGAGTTGATTCCACCTAAAGCAAAACTGTTTTTAAGAATAATGTCAATTTCAATCTCCCGAGGCGTAACGACAAAATCTATCACATTGCACTCCGGATCCGGTGTTACCAGGTTACGTGTTGGTATTAAAATATTATTGCGCATCATCTGTATCGAGGCAATCAGTTCCATTGCCCCACTTGCTGCCATTGTATGGCCCAGATGACCTTTTAAGCTGCTGACAGGAACTTTGTTTCCCATAACCTCACCGATCGCCTGTGCTTCGGCAATATCCCCCTGAATTGTCGCCGTCGCATGGGCATTCACATAATCAACATCCTCTGCATTTACTCGGGCCTGGCTTATAGAACATTCCATACAGTCCGCCATCGTTTTACTGTCCGGATTTGCGATATTTTCCGGGGCGGAGAAGGTCGCAAAGCCAATGATTTCAGCCAGAATATCAGCGTTTCGTCTGCGGGCATGATCCATCTCCTCCAGGATCAGAACGCCGGCTCCTTCCGCGCAGACCACTCCATCCCGATCGATGTCAAAGGGACGCGGCGTTTGCTGCGGTTCGCTGTTATATTTGCAGGAGGCGGCATTCATAATATCAAAGACTGCCGGTGCCAGACAATGATGTTCATCTGAGCCGCCGCAGATCATTATGTCCTGATGCTCGGCTGCGATCATTTCGAAGGCCAGTCCGATTGCCAGGTTACTCGACGCACAGGCCGCCGAGGGAGAGATAGTTCGGCCCGTAATACCGAGCGCCTGGGCAGTATTGGCCGCACAGGAATGATTCATTGTTTTGAAGAACATCGTAGATTTGATATTTTCGATAGAACCGGTGCGATTCATTTCCTGAAAGAAGGCTTCGCTTTCTGAGGTACTTCCCATTGTCGAAGCCAGGCATAATCCTGTTCCTCGATCCGTTATTCGGTCCTCCGTCAAGCCCGCCATCGCCGTGGCTTCTAACGCCGCAATAGTGGAATACACCGACATAGGTGACATGAAGCGTCGCTTTTTTCGGGGAATTACACTGGCATCAATGTCAGGCACAACTGCTGCCACCCAACTGCGTAAACCCCGTAATTCCCGCAACGCAGGCACTATTTGTACGGCAGAATGTCCCCTGAGAAGATGCTCCCAGAGGCAATTCACACCTTGACCGAATGGAGAAACTGTACCCATTCCTGTAATGACGACCCGTCTTTTATCCATTATTGCATCGTTTCTCTGTAGTCTTCCCCGGTTATGGCTGCTGCGCTCAAAAAACCCGCCAACATGGCTCCCATCAATCCTGCCGAGACGATCGTCTGCCCTGATAAATACAATCCTTTGATCCTGGTACGAGACATAAACGGCATATCGTCAATTTTGTGCTTGGCTCCGTATAAACAACCACCTGGAGCATTCATATAATCCCGAAACGTCAGGGGTGTAGCCACGTCAATAATTCTCAAGTCTCCCATCACATCATTATAGTATTGCTTTACGACACCAACGATTGTATCGGCGACTCGTTTCTTCCATTCATAATACGCTACGGGACGTTGGCCTGTTCTGGAACTGTCCCATTGCCTGACCTGTTCAAATCGACAGGGACAAATGATCGAAATACCTCCAATATAACCCTCTGAAAGAGAATGGCTGATAAACAACGGACAGTCATCAAATCCATCTTCCGGATTATACATCTCGGGAAAGAGTTTATGTACCAGTATCATATTATGAAAATTGGCATCCACGTCGGCTTTTTCACTTACACAATATATAACGATTGCCGAAGAAGTATCCTCCAGGCTCTGCAGGCGACGATGATAGACCGGACGCAAACTGCCTGCCGGCAACATTTCAGTCAGCACTCGTGGATGGCCCGTAAAGACGCAATTGTTGCATTCAATGGCTTCTCCACCTTCCAGGCTGACAGCTTTGACAGTTCTATCGTCGTTTGTAAATATTTGATCGACTGTACAATTGGTATATAAGTCAATATCATACTGTTGCAGTTCATGAGCAAAAGCTTGTGTTATGGCATATCCGCCATTAAATACCTGCCAATTCTGATCATAATAAGCCCCGGCCACCATCGAATGATAGAGCAAAGAAGTTTCTTCCGGCATGGATCCGTAAAGCACGGCATGCAGACTTAACAGGGTTTGCAATACAGGGGATCTGAAATTTTCCTGTAAATATTGCATCAGAGACAATTGATCGCTATGAAATATAGACGTAGGATCCATTACCACACGAAACAAATCGTCATTGATAGTATCCAAAAAACACTTTATATCTTGGAGAAACCGGGTTATCGCTTCTTCCTCATCAGGAAAGCTCACAGCAAGTTGCTGCATTAAACTCTGTAACTTCAACTTGAAATCGAACTTAAATTCAGGATTAGTGCAGTAAAAACGATCACCGACCTTATTTTTGTCCTTTCTAATTTTTATATGAGACAGTATTCCCAATCTCTCACAAAGTCTGGCAAGAGGTTCATCAGGCCCAAGCATTCCCGCATAATGGAACCCTGTGTCAAAATAGATATTCCCTCTGAAAAAACCCCTGATCGTTGGGGCGATTGCCTGGGACTTCTCTAATAATGCAACTTTTCTGCCGTCCTGCGCCAAAAGAATAGCGGTAGTAAGTCCAGAAACTCCTGCACCAATCACAATAGTATCATGTTTCATAATGAATGATCAGGCTGGAATTCGTTCCTCCAAAGCCGGCAGAATTACACAACGCCATTCGGGGCGGAGTATTTCTTGTATCTGTAATGATATTCAATTTTCCGCTACATTCATCTGGGCCGGTAAAGTTTACGTTGGGCGCTGTAAATCCTCTTTGGGCCATAATCGTTGTATAAACAACTTGTGAAGCGCCAGCCATCCACAACTCATGCCCACACATGCCCTTCAACGATGAAACGGCTGGCTTGTGCTCTCCAAATAGCGAATCTATCGCCATTGCTTCCACTTTATCGCCAATTGGAGTTGATGTCGCATGCGCACAAATATAATCAATTTCTCCCGGACTCACTTTCGCATCTTCTATCGCCATCGCCATCGCCCTCCGCATACCATCCATATCCGGGATAGAAATATTATACCCATCGGAGGAGAATCCATAACCACATATTTCTCCCAATATGGTTGCATTTCGCTGCCTGGCTATATCGTAATTTTCAAGGATTATCACCGCGGCTCCACCTCCAGGTACAAGACCATCGCGATCGTGTGAAAACGGCCGGGAGGCCTCCTGTGGTTTATGCTCACGCACAGAAAATGCATCCAGCGAATCAAAACCACACATGGAATGCCAGTTAATCTCCTGGGCACCTCCACAAATGACACGCTCTTGTTTCCCGGTGCGAATCAAATCAGCAGCCTGACCAATTGCATGACCCCCACTACTGCAAGCCGAACTGATTGTCCAGCATGCACCCTTGGTTCCAAATAGAACATTGAGATTCATGGTGACATTGGAAGTCATGGAACGGAAAATATGCCCGCTGCCTAATCCCCCGGCGTTTTTACTATCTTTTGTAATCGCAGCTTGTTCATACGACTCAAGACAGCTTGAATCACAACCGATAACCAAACCTGTCTTTTCATTTTTCAGATCTTCGGGTCCAAAACCGGCCAGGTCAATCGCCTGAAGAGCGGCGGCGTAACTCTGAATTGTAAACAGAGTCATTGTCTTGCGCATTTTACGATTTACATAGTGGGCCGGGTCAAAGCCATGTATCGCACCGGTCAGGGAACTGCGAAATCCCAACTCCTTTCTTGTGGGATCACAGACAATCCCGGAACGTTTATTATATAAGGATTCTGCAATACTGTCCGGATCGCAACCCAGACTGGATATTGCCCCAATTCCCGTAATAGCTACTCGAAACATAAGGTTATCTTACCGCAAACTTTGTAAGTGACAGTATTATCATTTTAGAGAGATCGTCACTCTCTCTTCTGGAACTACATATAAACGCCGCCATTTACACTGAGTACCTGGCCGGTAATATAACTTGCCGCTTCGGAACATAGAAAGGTTACTACAGATGCAACCTCCTGAGGAGTCCCGACGCGTCCCAGGGGAATAGTGGGAAGGATTTTGTCTAAAGGCAGTTCTCTGGTCATTTCTGTTTTAATAAATCCCGGCGAGACTGCATTCACCAGGATATTACGACCCGCAACTTCTCTCGCCAGTGATTTTGTTGCTCCGAT
>Ga0114918_10001011_pt1 | contig 24799 bp, 24 predicted proteins | sample LantaG_FD_87015 | JGI IMG/M metagenome (GOLD analysis project Ga0114918, IMG submission 87015) | Deep subsurface microbial communities from Baltic Sea to uncover new lineages of life (NeLLi) - Landsort_02402 metaG | ecosystem: Environmental > Aquatic > Marine > Oceanic > Sediment | place...
TAGTCTATCAGTCGGGTGATGTCGGAGATGTCCGGAATTTCCTCTTCAGAGCAATCAGCGTTACCGGTGGTGCCGATACAGCAGCCGCTGTAAGTAACGCTGCCGAATGCCAGTTTGGGTTGGTAATCGACCACGTCGCCGTAGAAACGCGGCTCGTAGTCGTTGTAACCGTCGAAACTGAGGTCGTTGCTATCACCGGCCGTACCGGCGGTTTCGATTTTGAATTGCAGTATGATTAACGGGCCGGAACCGGGGGGTAAGTTTTCCGCCGTACCGGCCTGGATGTCGAGCGTGAAGCGTTTGTTGTTGGCATCGTAGTTGATATAACTGAAATCATCGAAATCAGCCGCCCGGCAACCGTCGAGGGAATAACCCATATATTTCAGACCCAGGACCCCGTCGTATCCAATCGGCAACTGGACGCGGTTAAGGGACACGTTGTTGGTCACGTAAATCGGGATATCCAGGGTGGTGTTGAGCGGGCCCTCAACTTCCCCCCCTCTCAGCGTATCCGCCAGGGCGATGATGTAATTGCGCTTTTCGTTGGTGAGCACGCCGTAGGAGGTCTGAATCGTCAGGGAGACATCGTACATCCCCGGGTCAACAAACTCATGCGAGGGATTTTGTTCTTCCGAGGTGCCGCCGTCGCCGAAAGCCCAATCCCAGGTAGGCGTCGAAAGAGTGGAAAGGTCGGTAAAATCAACCGCCAGGGGGGCGTCGCCGATAGTGATGTTCCCCTCGAAATTGGCTCCCCAGTCGAGGGCGGCGTTGACATCGATAATTCCCCAGCCGTAGCTGTTGTCGGGCGTGGCGGCTCGCGAGGCGGTTTCCATCAGGGCGGTGCGAATCAACTCCGGGGTGAATTCGGGCCGGGCCTCGATAAGCAAACAGGCCGCGCCGGCTACCAAAGGACAGGACAGCGAGGTGCCGCTGGCGGTGCCGTAACTGTTGTCGGTCGCGGAACTCACCCAGTAGGTATTGACGCCCTGGGCGCAAACCTCGGGTTTGGTGCGGCCGTCGTAAGTCGGTCCCCGTGAAGAAAAGCTGGCGATTGTGCCGTAAGAAGACACGGCGCCGATTGACAGGATATCGAAAGCGTCGGCCGGGGCGCCCAGCGAACCTGTTGAGGGACCGCTGTTGCCCATCGAATTACAGACCACGATCCCCATACCATCGGCCAGGTTGGCTGCCAGGGTGGTGACGGCTGTCTGACCGTCAAAATCCGGATAGATGTACCAGTCGGAGTAACTCAGCGACGAGGTCACGACATCGGCCCCCGCCGAATCGGCCCATTCCAGCGCCGCTACCCAGTTGTCTTCCTCGCCCTGGTATTCGGCGCGGGTATCCTCGGTTTTGGCCAGCAGGAAATTGGCCTGATAGGCCGGGCCATAAATACTGCCGTCCCGGTAGCCACCGGCCACGCCCCAGGTGCCGGTACCGTGATTCCACTGGTTGTCATCGTCTATGGGTTCGTTGGCCGTGTTGCCGTCTTCGAAAATGAAATCCCATTCACCAAGAACCCGACCCTTGTTGTAATGCATGGCAAAAGCCTCGTGGCTCTTGCGGAAACCGGTATCGAACACCGCCAGGGTCACGCCTCTACCCGTGTAGCCTTTGGCGTGAACCTCCGGAACGTTGATCTGGTCAAGCTGGTCGAGGGAGGGCCCGTAGTTGAGGGCGTCGGGAGTAAGGGTCTCGTCATATACGGGGGGGAGGATTTTCTGCTCGGCTTCGAATTCGCGTTTGTAACCGACCATCGGTTTTATCGAAGCCACGAAGGACAGTTCCATGACCCGGTCCAGCTTATCCAGGGATATTTCGAAACTGGCGGCGTTGAGCCATTTTGAAGAGCGCCGGTGTTGGGCGCCCAGGTCAATTACCGCCCGGACATATTCCTCAACCACCGGCAGGTCGGCGAACACTACTTTGTCCATCTCAACCTTGGCCCGGCGTTTGAGCGACCGCTCCGAAATGAATACGTCCCCAGCCCGTTTGGAAAAATCTTCAGCCGTGAAAACCTTTTTATCGGTGAAGAAGACCCAGATTTTCACAAGTTCTTTATCCTGTTCGCTCAGGTACCGGTAGGCGGCGTCGGTTATCACCTGCGCCGGTTTTTCGAGGACGACCGGTTCGTCCCTGAGAAATGGGGTTCGCTCGGCCGCGATGACCGAGGAAACCAGAATGAAGAATATTATCGACAGTGAAAGGAACAATTTGTTGTTTTTTGACCATAGATACATGAAGGTTTTCCTTTCAGAGAAATTATTTTCAGGTACATTAATCGGCAGGACCATATATATTAGCCTATATAAACAAGTTATAAATAAATCGCAAATTGTCAACCATTACTTAACAAAGCAGTTATTGCGTTTATTCAGCTTTATCGGACGAATCGGTATTAAGTTAAATTTACCAAAAAAGCCGTCTTCGTTAAAAGACGGCTTTTGATATGTTGTTGTCAAATGCTTATTGACATGTAACCAGAAGCGTATGGCTGATATAGAGGTAATCGATAATGGCGGTGATATCGGAAATATCCGGTTCGCCACCGCTGCCGTCGGCATCGGCTTCCTCCGAGCAGCACAAGGCGTTTTTGGCAAGATACAGGTAGTCTATCAGGCGGGTGATATCGGAGATGTCCGGTTCTTCATCGGCGGAACAATTGACATTTCCCGTCAGACCGACACAGCAGCCACCGTAGCTGATACTTCCCGCTTGAAGTTTGGGCTGGTAATCCACCACCTCGCCGTAGAACCTGGCTTCATAGGATGAGTAACCGTCCATCGCCAGAAGATTGGTGGTCGCGGCCGAATCCAGGCTCTGGATTTTGAATTTCAGTTTAAGCACCGGGCCGTTGCCGGGCTCCAGCTCGGGAGCGTCGCCGGCTTCCATGTTAATAGTAAAGCGCTTGTTGTTGGCGTCGTAATTGATATAACCGATATCCTCGAAACCGGCCGTACGGCAGCCTTCAATTATATGACCTTCGTATTTCAAATTCAGCGGACCGCCGTATTCAATCGGGATTTGCAGTCGGTGCAGGGGGATATTGTTGACGGCGGTGACAGCCACCTCCAAAGTGGTGTTGAGCGGGCCGACAGTGTCGCCGGTTTTTAAAGTGTCCGCCAGGGCCACGACATAACCCAGCCGGGTGTTGGTCAACTGGCCATAGGAGGTCTCGATTGTCAGCGAAACATCGTATGCCCCCGGATTGAGATACTCATTGACGGGATTCTGTTCTTCCGAGGTCGCCCCGTTACCGAAGGCCCAATTCCAGGTTGGGGTGGCGAGAGTGGAAAGGTCGGTGAAATTGACCGTTAACGGAGCGTCGCCGAAAGTGACGTCGGCCGTGAAATTCACACCCCAGTTAATGGCCGCCTCGACATCAATAATACCCCAGCCGTAATCATTATCCGGGGAGTCGGCTTGAGAGGCGGTCTCCATCAGCGCGTTACGAATCATTTCCGGGGTGTATTCCGGGTGGGCCTGGATCAACACGCAGGCGGCCCCGGCTACGAGCGGGCAGGACAGCGAGGTGCCGTTGGCGTAACCGTAACCGGCGTCGGAACTGGAGCCGGCCCAGTAGGTGCTGACACCCTGGGCGCAGACCTCGGGCTTGGTGCGGCCGTCGTAAGTCGGTCCCCGCGAGGAAAAGCTGGCGATACCACCGCTGTTGTAAACAGCGCCGACCGATAGAATATTGAAAGCGTCAGCCGGGGTGATGAGGGTGCCGGTTCCCGGGCCTTCGTTACCCATCGAGTTGCAGACCACAATCCCCATGCCGTCGGCCAGGTTGGCCGCTAAGGTAATCGGCGCCGTCTGACCGTCCATGTCGGCGTAGGAGTACCAGTCGGTGTAACCCAGCGATGAGGTCACGACGTCGGCGCCCAGCGAATCGGCCCATTCCAGGGCGGCAATCCAATTGTCCTCCTCGACCGGGGTCTCCGAGCGTACGTCCTCGGTTTTAGCGATGAGGAAATTAGCCTCGTAAGCGGGGCCGTAAAGCTGACCGTCCTTATAACCACCGGCCACCGCCCAGGTGCCGGTGCCGTGTTCCCACTGGCTGGACCAGTCGGCCGCTTCATTGGCGGTGTTGTTGTCGTTAAAAATAAAATCCCATTCCGCCAGCACCCGGCCCTGGGCGTAGTGAGCGGCGAACGCTTCGTGGCTTTTACGAAAACCGGTGTCGAAAACCGCCAGCGTCACACCTTTACCGGTGTAGCCCCGGTCATGAGCCTCGGGCACGTTAATCTGGTCGAGCTGGCCGAAGGAATTGCCGTAGTTGAGCGCCGCCGTGGAAAGGGTTCCCTGGGTTTCGGGTGGGTCGGATTTGACCGACAACTCGTAATCCTTTTTAAAGCCGGCCACCGGCTTGATGGCGGCTACGAAAGGGAGGGCCGCTATCCGGTTCAGCCGGTCATAAGGAACGTTAAAGCTGGCGGCGTTGAGCCACCGGGACCGGCGCCGCAACTCCGCTCCCAGGGCGGTGATTTCTTCAATATATTTTTCCGTCACCGGCAAATCGGCGAAAACCACTTCCGCCCGCCCGACTTTGGCCCGACGGGCAAGGGTCTTTTTGTCGATGGTGACTTCCGCCGCCCGGCGGTCAAAATCCGCCTGGGTGAAAACCTGTTTGTCGGTGAAAAAGACCCAGATTTTTACTTCCTGGTCGCTCTTCTGAGACAGGTATTGACGGGTCTTATCGGAGACTACTTGTTCGGATTTAGGATTTATAACCGGCTGTTTTTTTAAGGCGGCTGTTTCCGAACCGGCCCGGACATGAACATTCGTAAGGCCGGTGAAAAAAAGGAGGGTGAGGAAAAAGGTTATCGTTTTCAAAGGTGTGGTCATTGATTTTCCTTTCATCATCATATATAGGATATTTTATATCTCGTAAACTCTGGATATTTTCCTTAACATAAAGCAATAATTAAGTTTTAGCCAAATATATTGGTTAAATCCCATACTTATATAATTCAAGCCAATTATAAAAGTTCCAGCCTACTTATTCGACCCTTATTGTTTCCAGGTAATGTGTTGTCATAGAAGAAAATAACGTTTTTCGAGGAGGTTGAATTATTTCTGTTTATAAGGCATAGGTTGTGCTTAACTATTGAGTGAGTTGATGTAATGGATAATAATTTTCGAAAAGCAATAAGGTGATATGATGAAAAGAAAAATCCTGTCAAACCGCGGAGTAACCTTAATCGAGTTACTGATAACAGCGGTTATTGTCGGTATCGTGGCCACCATGGCTGTCCCGCGCTTTCAAATCGCCTATGAACGCCATCGTTATAACGGAGCCAACCGGGGGGTTAATTCCAGTTTCAGACTGGCCCGGTCCATGGCCATTACCGACAAGGAACAGTATGGCATTCACTTCGACCCGGAGAGTAATGCTTACACGATCTTTAAAGACAAAGTAAATCTAAGTGGTTTTGATTTTGTATCGGGCGATTCGGTTATCAGGTCGGATACCCTCCCGGCGGAATTCGGTTATATCGTTACCGATGTTGAAAACAACGTGTTTCTTTTCCGGCCCAACGGTTCCTGCCGGTTTAACGGTGGGGGAAGTCTCATCATGCTGGCTTCTAGTGAGGAGGTGGTAGCGGTCTTTACCAATAATATTCTGGCCTCGACGGGTCGAATTCACAGTACTTCGGATTTTTACTGATATGGGGCATAAAATACACCCCCTCGGCCTTCGGGTCGGAGGGGGTATTTTTTTGTCTTATAACAACTTATGTCATAATACTAAAAAATGTAAAGGCACCTCAGAAAAACTCCGATAAGCTAACATAACGGATATATTTAGCTGGCTTTTCAAGGAGGTAAAATAAGGCTGTGATTTCAATAATTTTTTTAATAATCCGTTAATTGAAAGTCTTTTTTGCCGATAAACTTAGAAGTATTAGAGCTATATGAAAACGACAAAAATTTTAAAAAAGAAATAGAGTGTTATATGATTTTTCCACGCAGGAATAAGTCGACGGTTGGTCTGGATATTGGGGCCAACTCCTTAAAGCTGGTCAAGCTGGATCACAGTAAAGGTGGTTATTCGGTTTCTGCGATAGGTATCCGGGAGTTGCCGCCCGAGGCCATAGTGGCGGATGAAATCCGGGATCGCGAAGCTGTAATCTTCAATATCCAGTCATTAATAGACCAGACCGACCCGAAAATCAAAGATGTGGTCGTCTCTATTTCCGGTCATGGCGTTATCACCGACAAGTTCACGATTGATAAGAAGACCGGTCCGGAAGCGGAGCAGGCGATTCTCTTTGAAACGGAACAACGCGCGCCGTTCGACATCGATGATGTCAGCCTGGATTACCATATTATTAAAACCGAGGATGAGGTTAATAAGATGGAAGTCCTGCTGGTGGCCGCTCGCAAGGAATATCTGCAGATGTACCTGGAGTTGATTGAGGATTGCGGTCTGCGGCCGTTGATTGTCGATGACGACGCTTTCGCGATTATGAATGCTTACGAGAACAATTATGAGGTCGACCCCACCCGCGTGACGGCGCTGGTGAATATCGGTTTCGACGTGACCAATATCACTTACCTGTCGGAAGGTTTGTTCAAGGCCACGCGCGACGTATCGGCGGGGACGAGGGAGATTTACAACGCCATCCAGAAAGAATTCCGTCTCAACCCGGAACTGACCGCGAAAGCGCTCAAGGGTGAAATGTCGGATTCCATCGACCAGGATATGCTCAAGGCGACCATTATCTCGGCCACCGATGAGTTGATCTCCGGTGTCGAAATGGCGTTCTCATATTTTAAATCGCAAAACAAAATTGATAATATAGACTGGTTGGTTCTTTCCGGCGGCGGGGCGCTGTTGCCTTATCTGCCGGAATTTTTACAGTCCAAGCTCAGCATCCCCCTGGAAATCGCCAACCCGCTGCGCAATATCGATTATGACCCGGAATTATTCCAATATCTGCAACCGGAAAAAATTGCCCCTCTGTTAACAGTGGCCATCGGTCTGGCAATGCGGAAAGCGAGGTAATGAAAAATGATAGAAATAAATCTACTTCCCAAGAATTACCTCAAAGGTTCAAAGATATCACTGGGCAAGACCGGTATTTACGCGATCGCGGCCGTGGTCGGGGTGTTGGTTATGCTGGTCAGCATTACTTTTTATCAGGTCTACCAGCTCAGCAACCTGGAACAGAATATCGAAAAAGCCCAGCAGCGAGCCGCTATCCTGCAGCAGGATATCCGGGTCGTGGACGGCCTGATTGACGTCAAGAGTAAAATAACCCAGCGCATGCAGGCTGTGGAAAACCTGGATTGCCACCGAACGGTCTGGGTCCGGATTCTGGAAGATATGGCCCGCAATGTTCCGGAGTTCGTCTGGCTCGGTAATTTCAAGGAACGAATCGAGGAAACGGCGCCTCCCGAAAAGAAGGCCCAAAATAAGAATCAACAGGAGCCGGCACCGGCCGCGGCGTCACAGCTGCCGACCATGAGGAAAATCGAACTGGAGGGGTATGCCTTCACGTTGAACGCCCTGGCGGCTTTCATGATTAAAATGATGCGCTCCGATTATTTCGACGAGGTGGAATTGCTCTCCAGCATCGAAACCAAATTCGGTGAAAAGGAAAAGGCATATAATTTCGTGATGTCCTGTAATCTGCACTACCTTTCCGATGAAGAATTGCAGCAGCAGATCGCCCAGGCCAGAGAGGAAACGACACCCTCAGACTCTAAAACCAGTCACAAGACTTTAAATTAGGAGTAAGGGTTAATGGACTTCAAAGATCCCAAAAATCAAAAGATTATTATTGCCGTAGTGGCATTCTTGATAGTGGTCTATTTCTGGTACGGGCGGGTTTATTCCCAGTATGACAACCAGATTTCTCTGAAAAGCCAGGAATTCGAAACCATTACTACCAATCTCAAGAATGTCGAGATGAAGGCGAAATCGCTGGACGCCCTCAAGGTGGAATACAGTTCGCTGGTGGAAAGGTATAATGAAATCGAATCGCTGCTTCCCGAAGTAAAACAGATTCCTTCCTTTTTAGTGCAACTGCATACGGCCTCATCCCTGACCGGTTCGAAAATTACCCGGATACAGCCCCTCCCGATTACTTCCGAGGAGTTTTATAACGTGGCTTCCTTCGAAATTGAATTGACCGGCTCCTACCATGATTTCGGCACCTTCGTCAGCTACATAGCCAATTTTCCGTTTATCGCGAATATCTCCCAGATGGAGATTAAGGCCAACGATATAGCCATATCGGCCGTCGAAGCGGAACATGACCGAGAAGTTCAGGAGGTCGGTAAAAAGCGGGAAACTCTTACCGCCACCTTCGTCCTGTCTACATATTTTGTCAAAGAAAATGAACGACTCAAAGAGATCGTGCTATAGGAGATGGGTAAACAATGAAAAAAATGATTTATATATTGATATTTGTTCTCCTTGGTATGTCACAGGTTTTCGCGGCCCGGGTTACAAATGTTGAGCTAAGTTATCTCGAGAATAACACGGTGGCGAAGATTTATGTCGACGGGAAAATCCGCTTTGTCCACCAGACGGAAGACGCCAAAGACGGCAAACCCTACCGGGTGATTGTGGATATTCTGGCCGCGACTCATAACCTGGGGCAGAAGAATTTTACGGCTCTGCCGAACTGCCTGGTCCAAAGCGTCCGTTCCAGCCAGTACAGTGTCAAGCCGGAACAGATTGTCCGGGTGGTGTTTGACCTCAAGGAGACGGTTGTCTACCGGGTGGACGCCGATAACAGCGTCATAACGGTTTATTTTCAGGATAACAAAACCAAATCGTTTGCCCCCTGGTCGACGGTGAAATACCTTTCGGCCCTTGAGAAAAAGCAGGAGAAGAAAGCGAACAAAGCCGTCCCGACGGTAGCCCAGACGGAACCTCCCGCGGACAAACCGACGGCCAAGGTGACGGTCAAGAAGGCAACCGCCCCGAAACCGACCGTGGCTCAGAAGACCGAGAAGAAGGAGCCTTCTAAACCGACCGTAGCCAAGACTGAGAAACCATCGCCGGTCGGGAAAGATAAGGTTGAAGCTCAGCCGACCGTGGCAATGAAAGAGCAAACGCCGCCTCCGAAAAAAGTGACCAAGCTGGCGCAGACCGAACCGACCAAAAAGGCCGAGCCGGGAAAAACGACGCCGGTGAAAAAGGTTGAGAACCCGACCCCGCCGAAGGAAAGCAAACCGACGGTTGAAAAAAAGACTCCTCAATATACGACCGTGGTGAAAACCCGGGAGTCCAAGCTGAACAACAACAGCGCCCCGTCGAGTTCGGTAAAAAAGGAAAGCAAATCCGAACCGTCTCAAACCAAATTATCACCGGCCAAACCGGCCCCGGTGAAGAAGGTCAAAGAGGCGGCGGACAAAGAAGACAGCAAACCGGCCGCAACGCCGAAAGTTGACAGCAAGGAGAGTAAGAGCAAGTCAACCTCGCGGTTCCGCCGCAGTCCCACCCGGCCCACCAAAATCAAGGGCACGCTGGTGGCGGAATTCCCCAAACGGCTGGTCGTGAAATATAAAGCGAGATCCTATCGGGATCCTTTTGAAACTCTTATAAATGAGAGCCGGACCTATGACAGCCCTATCGAGCAGAGACTGGCTAACGTGGAAGGTTTGAAGCTGGTCGGTATTATCGAATCCGGTTCCGGCAACCGGGCTTTGTTCGAGGATAACGAAGGCTATAGCTATATTCTCAAGTCCGGGGATAAAGTCAAAAAAGGATATGTCTTAAGAGTTGAGAACGATCGCGTCTACTTCCAGATTTTCGAATACGGCTGGAGTCGGACGGTGGCGTTAAAGATAGAAGAATATTAAAGAAAACGAAAGGCTGGTGTTGATATGTTTCGGAGTAAATTCAGAAAACCTTTTATAGCGCTGGGCATCGTTACTCTTGTCGTAACATTTCTCTGCCTGGCTTCGGCCGAAGAGATAAAAGACCCTTCGCAACCGATTAAAAATCTTCAGTTTCAGGCTGCTGAAATCAGGTCGGTCCTGACTTTCCTGGCCGATTACGGCGGCATCAACGTGGTTGTGGCACCCGATGTTTCCGGAACAGTCACTATCAAACTGCAGGATGTCTTGTGGCGGACGGCGATGGATATCATCGGCCGCACCTACGACCTGGCCGTGGTCGACGAACAAGACGGTTATATTCGTGTCCTGAAGTCAGAAGAATACCGCAAGGAATTGACCGATGAACGCAAGCATATCCAGGACCAGATGCAACTGGTCGGGCTGGACACGAAGATTATCAAGATTTCCAACTCCACCTCGGACGATATTGTCAACGCCGTGAAGTCGCTCATGACCGAGCGCGGCAAGGCTTTCAGTGACGCCCGTTCCAATTCGATAATCATCCAGGAAGTCCCGGACAATATGCAGAATCTGCTCACCTATATCGCCGAACTCGACAAGCCGTCCAAGCAAATTAAAATTTCCGCCCAGCTCCTGGAAATATCCTCCCAGGGTCTGCAGGAACTGGGTCTGGACTGGATCGTCCAGGGCACCTATGAAACCGAATCCGGCCGCAGTTACGACCAGACGTTGGATATTATGGGCAAGGACCGGGTTGCCGACCCGTTCGCCAGGTATAGTGTATTCGCCCTGCAGAGCGGTTGGACAGCTCAGGCAATCGTCAACGCCGCCGTTTCCAGCGGTAAGGGCAAGATTGTCGCTCACCCGGAAATAACGACCATTGACAACAAGGAAGCCAAAATACAGATGGGGCAGAAAGTCCCGATCAAGCAGTTTGACGAATCTGGCAACGTGGTCACCACGTTCGAGGAGGTCGGTACGATTTTATCCGTAACGCCTCATATCACGGCTGAGAACCAGATTCTCATGCACCTGAAACCGGAACGGTCGACCTACGAATTCAACCCCAACGGCGTTCTCATCAACACCAGCAACGCCGAAACCAACGTTATCGTGGCCAACGGCCAGACGGCCGTTATCGGCGGTCTGACCACCCAGGATGAAATTGAATCCGAAATCGGCGTCCCGGTGCTGAAAGATATCCCCGTTTTGGGTATTATCTTCAAATATACCAATAAGCGGACGGAAAACCGGGACCTGGTTATTTTCGTCACCCCGACCATCGTTGACGAGGACCTGGCTTTTGGAGGTTGATTTTTCAAGAGATTTTATGAAAAACCCCCGTTTTTAAAGGATTACGGGGGTTTTTAATTTCTAAAAGATTTCACCGAAATTCCGATAAACTAAGTAAAGAAACAGTTTTCATTGCACTGCCTCGATAAAAAATGAACTTAACAAATATAGGAGAGGTCATGTTTAAGCAAAAATCCTCTTTGTATCTGTCAATGGCGACAATCTTGTTTGCTTTTGTTTTATTAACCCTGACCGGTTGTGATTCGAAAAGCAAATCCGACTCGACTTCGACCGGTACGACGGTTTCGATTTCTTCGAGCCGCACCACTCTAAATCTGAGTGACGCCAAGACGGCGTTTGTCGTGGTTACGGTTCTTGACGGCGGTTCCGGAGTGGCTGACCAGGATGTAAGTTTCTCGGTTGACCCGACCGACGCCGGTACGTTCACCGTTACGGACACGACCACCGACGCCAACGGCGAGGCCCTTACCATGTTCACGGCTAATGCCACCGGCACGGCGACCGTTACGGCCAGTGTCAACAGCGGAGCCTATACCCGGACCATCAATCTAACCGTTTCCACCAGTTCTTCGGGCTCCGACGGCAGCCTGGATATTTCCATTACCCCCAGCCTGCTGGTAGCTACCGGTATGGACACCGCCCGGGTGGATATCGCGGTGGTCGACGGTTCCGGTAACCCGGCCGCCGATTCCACGCTGGTCAAGATTACCGCCGGTGAAAAATTCGTAGATATCGACAGCAACGGCTATTGGTCGGAAGGTATCGATTCCCTGGTTTTCGACGCCAACGGCAACGACCGCTGGGACGGATTCGGCATTATCCCCTCAGTCGCTTACACCGGCAGCGGCAACGGAACGGTCAGCGTCAATTATATTTCCGGCAGCGAAGCTGTGACCGTCTATATAAAAGTTACGGTGGACGATAACGGTATCTTTACTACCGACGAGGCTACCCTGCAGGTGACGCCGGACGCCCTGCTTTATTCGATTTTCCTGGCGTCCGATTCCATGCAGCTCTCGGTTAAACATACCGGCGGAATCGAAACCGGTATGCTTCGGGCCACCGGCTACGACGTCAACGGTAATCCGATGCCCGAAGGGGTGCCGATTATCTTCTTTATCACCGACGGCCCCGGCGGCGGCGAACATCTGGCCACCGTCGAGCCCGACAGCACTTTCCAAACCGTGACCAACAGCCAGGGTATCGCTTCCTGCCCGATTCATTCCGGTACCATTTCAGGAACCATCCGCATTCGCGCTTACGACGACACGGTGATTTCCAACGCCACCCAGGTTCTGGTCTCGGCCGGACCGCCCGCCTATATCGTGATCGGCTCGGATGAGTGTAATGTCGATTACTGGGACAATGTAGGGGAATACAATAAAATCGTGGCGGTTGTCTCCGACGCTTTTCTCAACCCGGTCAACGATTCTACGGTCGTTTATTTCTCCTGTGACGAGGGGAGCATGAAATCTCACGAGGAAAGAACGGTTGACCATGAAGGTATCGCCACCACGCTGTGGTTTGCCGCCAACAATGTCGCTACGGCCGACGGTCAGGTCTATATTATGGCCGAAACTTCCGGCGGGACCGTGGCCGACACCAGCCTGTTCTTTAACTCGCATCTTGCCGATACCCTGATTTGCTACGGCGTGCCGGCCAGTATAGACGCCGACGGCAAGTCCGAAGTGATTGTAATGGTAGAAGGTTATGATTTCAACGGTAACCCGCTTATCAACGCCACGACGTTCGATGCGGACGCGACTTATCTTACGGTGGCCGGTGGTACTCTCGAGGACGGTTGTTACAGCGCCAAGGCCAGGGTTAAGATTACATCGGCCGTGCTGGATTTGGACCACTCCCTGACCGGAGCCAATGACGACGGCATCGGCGCTACTGATTATATCCAGTACTGGAAAGCCGATGCCTATTCGGTCTTTGCCTGTGATTTGCTGACCGCCGACGCATACAGCGGCAATTCGCTGATAGACGGGCAGACCAACGCTACTCCGGGCGAGACTATCCATTTTTCCGTTGTGGTGAAAGACCGCGCCGGCAACCCGCTCGGCGACCACACTATCAACCTGACCGCCACGGTTGGCGCTATCACGCCCAACACCGGGGAAACCAACGGTTATGGTGAGGCCGGTCCGTTTACCTGGACCGCTCCCGGAGGCATCGGTGATTATACCATTACCGCCAACGATGTCGACCCGCGCGGTGGTATTGTAATGATGCTCAACGTCAAAGTCGAATAGTTTCACTCTCTATATTCACTTCGTTAGAACCGCCGGGGAGAGCCACCCCGGCGGTTTTTTTTTGGACCTTCAAAAAATCAAATTTTTTAAGTGGCGCCAAAGAGCCGCTTGTTTATATTCTGCCTTGAATAGACTAGGGCTGATGTTATATGGGGTCCAACCGGCAAATAACTGCCTTCGAAGGCTTGATATTTTGAACGTATATGTGATAGACACTCCGGCAGGCTGTCGTTATCTTGAACGAGCCGGGAAATATTTAAGATGTTGCGAAACAGTGAAATAAAGTTTAATACCCGGGGCGCCGGGGATATTGTGGATATAACCGGCGAACTGAAAAAAACGGTTCTGGAATCGAAAATAAAATCCGGGACGGTGGTGGTTTTTACACCCAGCGCCACCTCCGGTCTGACCACCCTGGAATATGAACCGGGCCTTCTGCGGGACCTGCCGCAGCTTATGGAAAAGCTGGTGCCCTCGGACAGGGCTTACCAGCATGACGAGACCTGGCATGACGGCAACGGCTTCTCCCATCTTCGGTCGGCTTTGATCGGCCCCAGCCTGACGATTCCCTTTATCGACCGGGAATTGACCCTCGGAACCTGGCAGCAGGTGGTTTTTCTGGAATTTGATACCCGGGCCCGTCAGCGCCGGCTGGCGGTCCAGATAACGGGTGAGGGGTGATTATGATTGTAAAAGCCGTGGAACGTATCGGTGACAAGGTGAGGCTTCTGGACCAAACGCGCCTTCCGACGGAAGAGACCTATCACGATTACGACGATTACAAGGAGCTAATCCGGGCCATTCAGCGCCTGGAGGTACGGGGCGCCCCGGCGATAGGCATCACCGCGGCTTATACCCTGGCGGTGGCGGTCAAACAGAGCGGTGATTTCTCCCGTTCGAATATCGAAAAGCTGGCCGCGAAAATCAAGGCCGCCCGCCCGACCGCCGTCAACCTCTTCTGGGCGGTTGACCGGGTCCTTGGAAAAACCGCCGGGGGTGGCTCAAATTCACTGGAGGAAACCCTGGACATCATCTGGGCCGAAGCTGAGGCGATTCATGAGGAAGACCGGCTGATGTGCCGGAAAATAGGGGAATACGGCGCGGAGTTGTTCAAGGACGGTGATACGATTCTGACGCACTGCAATACTGGAGCCCTGGCTACCGGAGGGATAGGCACCGCCCTGGGCGTTATTTACACCTGTCACCGGCAGGGCAAGAAAATCAAGGTTTACGCCGACGAAACCCGGCCCCTGCTCCAGGGGGCCCGCCTGACCGCCTGGGAGCTGAAAAAAGCCGGGATTCCGGTCACGTTGATAACGGACAATATGGCCGGGATGGTGATGCGGCAGGGAATAATTAACGGCGTTATAGTGGGCGCCGATAGAATCGTTAAAAACGGCGATACGGCCAATAAAATCGGCACCTACTCAGTGGCGGTGCTGGCCCGGGCGCATGATATTCCGTTTTATGTGGCGGCTCCGATGTCCACCTTCGATATGGCAACCGAAAGCGGCGATAAAATAAATATCGAGCAGCGTTCGCCCGACGAGGTCACCGAGCTTTTCGGCGCTCCGGTTGCTCCGGCGGGTATCGAGGTCTATTCCCCGGCTTTTGACGTTACGCCTAACGAGTTGATTACGGCTTTTATCACTGACCGGGGAATCAAACCGGGCGGGCGCAAATAACAGCTCGGTTAAGAGATAAAAAGGTTTGGCCGATAATGACGTTAACAGGATAAGCGACATAATATTATGCCAAAATATAGTCAGTTGCAAACCAAGGCCTTGAAAGCCCTGAATTACGATTTATTTAAACCGGAGAGGATAACCACGCCGGCTCCGGCCACATTATATACCAAAATAAATGAAAGCGCCCGCCAGCAGGCTCTGGTCACCCCGGAAGAGCTCCGGCCGGAAATTAATGAATTACCGGACGAGAAAGAGCTGGCCCGCCGCTTCGATATGTATAATTTTGTATATTTTAAGGGTAAATTGTCCCGGGCCAGGGTGATATATTCCAACCGGATGACCTCGGCCGGGTCTTACTCTCCCTACAGCCAGGTTATAAAAATCGGCCGTAAATATCATGAAATCTTTCCCGAAGAGGTAAACGACACCCTCAAACATGAGATGATTCATATTCTGCACCTCAAGCATGACCGGGTATTCAAAAAAGAGGCCAAGCGAATCGGGGCCTCGGTCAAGGCTCAAGCCCACCCGGCGCTTACCCGGCCGCCCAGGTATGTTTATATCTGTCCTCGCTGCGGTCATGAGTATCCCCGTCAGAAAAGATTGCGCATGGCTTCCTGCGGGAAATGTTCCCGGGGCGGGATTTATGATGAGAGATTCAAGCTGAAACTGATAAGGTCGGTTCGAAAAAACTGTGGTTAAACCTTTTCCAGGACTTCCTGAAGTTTTTCCATCTCATTAATCAAAGGCATACATTGATTTAACGCTTCAAGGTTGTTACCCTCGGTGAAATATCTGACCAGGCGAAGCAGAACCAGGTGCGGATTGTCGACGCAACTGACTATATGACCTTCGGGGGATACGCCCAGACCGGCCTTTTTGGCCTGGGTCAAGGCTTTATCCAGGCCGACCAGTTCGGCCTGTTTGGCAATTACGTTTTCAAATAAATCGAGATATTTTTCTACTGCCATTTCTCCATCCTTGTAATTTATTCTTTATAAAATATTTATCGGAAAAACAAGCTTGATTCTATAGATATAATAGATATCTCAGTTCAGGTTTTGATATTTTAAAGGAGGGATTTGAAGTCAATTTTAATTTGAATTTATATTAGAAGCCGAAAAAAACTTTTTTTCAGGCTTCCGGAAGGAGTTCAAGGTCGTTTTTATGGTTAGGTTAAGTCACTACGGCTAAATATCTTGCGGGGAAAGTCGATATTAGAATAAGAAATGTCGGGAACAATAGATTTTTTCTTAAATTTATATCTCTACCTTGACATTTAAAAAAAACTGGTTATATTCCTTTGCTTTTTAGGAATGGTTACCAGAAATTTGGAGATAGGTAATAAGAAGTAATGAAGACATTTATACCAAAAGTAGATCCGAGCAAGCGGAAATGGATTGTAATCGACCTGGAAGGGGCCACCCTGGGTCGCGTGGCTGTCAAAGTGGCGGATATTTTAAGAGGTAAAAATAAACCGGTGTTTACCCCGCACCTTGATACTGGTGAACATGTTGTGGCCGTTAACGCCTCGGGTTTGAAGGTAACCGGTAATAAAATGAACAGCATGCAATATTATCGTTATTCCGGTTATCCGGGGGGGCTCAAAAAAACCAGCCTGGCCGATAAATTACAGACCCGGCCGGAAGAGGTTTTTGTCATGGCGGTCAAGAGAATGCTGCCCAAGAACCGACTGGGTCGGAAAATGATTAAGAAATTGCACGTTTACTCCGGCACGGAACATCCCCATCGGGCTCAAAAGCCGGAAAAATTGGAACTTTAATTTCAGTGCAGGACTATGGAAGATAAAAATACATTTGCAGCTACCGGTCGAAGAAAAGAATCCGTAGCACGGGTTAACATGGTTTCCGGTAAGGGTAAGATAACCGTCAACGGAAAACAGATTTTCGATTACCTGATGCGTGAATCACTGGTGGAGCATGTCAAGGCCCCTTTATTGGCAACCGATACTTTCGGTAAGCTGGACCTTGAGTGTAAATCCACCGGCGGCGGTCTTTCGGGGCAGGCCGGAGCTATACGGCTGGCGATCAGCCGGGCTCTGGTGGCTTTTAATCCCGATTACCACACGACTTTGCGCCGGGGTGGTTTTCTAACCCGGGACCCGCGGGCAGTGGAACGTAAAAAATACGGTCAGCCCAAAGCGCGCAAACGGTTCCAGTACTCGAAGCGATAAAAATTTAATTTCTATCCCGTAAGGGAAATAAGCAGTCCCGGTTGACCTGTTCGGGGGTCCCAATTCTTTGGGCCTGAACGGGGTTGACGCCGGGATAAAGTATAACCGTTTTTAAAGGATTCGTATGATTATTCCCGAAATCAAGGAACTTCTGGAAGCCGGCGTACATTTCGGTCATCAGACCCGCCGGTGGAACCCGAAGATGAAGCCGTTCATCTTCGCCGCCCGAAACGGCATCTATATTATTGACCTTCAGAAAACCCTCAACGCCCTCAACAAGGCCAAGAAAAAAGTCAAGGAAGTAGTCGGCAGTGGCCGCTCAATTCTTTTTGTCGGCACCAAGAAGCAGGCCAAGGAAGTTATTCTCGAGGAAGCTCCCCGCTGCGGCGGTTTTTACGTGACCGAACGCTGGCTGGGGGGGATGCTTACCAATTTCAACACCATCAAGAAGTCGATCAAGAAGCTCAAGGACATCGAGCGCATGAAGGAAGAGGGGACGCTGGATAAGTTTACGAAAAAGGAAGCAGCCAAAATAGAGCATGAAGCGGCCAAATTGAGCAAGGTGCTCGGCGGCATCAAGGACATGAACTATCTGCCCGGCCTGGTTATTGTCGTCGACGCCAAGAAGGAAAAGATCGCCGTGGCCGAGGCCCGCAATCTGGGTATCCCGATTATCGCCGTGATTGACACCAACGCTGACCCCGACCCGATCGATTTCCCCATCGCCGGCAACGACGACGCCATTAAATCCATCCGGGTGCTCATGCATCAGTTGGTGGACGCCGCCATCGAGATCAAAACCCATGTGTCCCAGTCAGAGATCGAGGCAGCTATTGAGGCCGAACGTAATACGCCTTTGACAACTTATACTTCCGATAACGCCAAAGACAACACGAAGAAAACAGACAGAGGTTAATTTACAATGGAAATAACTGCAAAAATGGTAAAGGAACTTCGGGATAAAACCGGAGCCGGAATGATGGATTGTAAAGGCGCCCTGACCGAAGCCGAAGGTGATTTCGAAAAAGCCACCACCATTCTCAGAGAAAAAGGGATAGCCAAAGCCGGCACGAAAAGCGGACGCAAGACCAGTGAGGGTTTGATTGCTTCCTATATTCACCCCGGGGACAAGCTGGGCGTGATGGTGGAAATAGCCTGCGAGACCGATTTTGTCGCCCGGACCGATGATTTCAAAACTTTCGTCCGCGATATCGCCATGCATGTCGCCGCCACCGCCCCGGCCTGCATCAACCGCGAGGATGTTGACCGGAAAATTGTGGAAGAGGAAAGAGAGATTTATCGCAAGCAGGCGGAAAATGAAGGCAAGCCGGCCAAGGTGCTGGATAAAATTGTTGATGGAAAGATTGAAAAATATTATTCTGAAATCGTTCTGTTGGAACAACCGTTCGTTAAAGATAATGACAAGACCATCGGTGATTATGTCAAGGAAACGATCGGCACGCTGGGTGAAAATATAATCATCAAGCGTTTTGTTCGTTTCCGGCTCGGTGAATAACATGGAAACCGACAGTAGTAGTAAACCTGCTTTTAAAAGAATTCTGCTGAAACTGTCCGGGGAAGCCCTGATGGGCCCCGGCGAGTACGGGATTCATACCCGGACCGTTGAATCTATTTGTTCCCAGATAAAAAAGATAAAGAGTTATGGCGTTGAAATCGGCCTGGTGGTCGGCGGGGGTAATATTTTCCGCGGGGTGCATGCCTCGGAGCGGGGAATGGACCGCGTTACTGGCGATAATATCGGTATGCTGGCCACGGTCATGAATTCCCTGGCGCTGATGGACATGCTGGAGAAGATAGGTATTTACACCCGGGTGATGTCGGCGGTGCGAATCGAAGCCTTCGCCGAGCAGTACATCCGTCGCCGGGCGGTGCGCCATATGGAAAAGGGCCGCCTGGTGATTTTCGCCGCCGGGACCGGCAACCCTTATTTCAGCACCGACACCGCCGCCTCGCTACGGGCGATGGAAGTCAACGCCGATTTGTTAATTAAGGCCACCAACGTGGACGGGGTCTTTTCGGCCGACCCTAAAAAAGATAAAGAAGCCGTTTTTTATTCTAAACTGAGTTATATGGATATTCTCACAAAAAAACTTAAAGTGATAGATTCGACAGCTATTTCCCTTTTAATGGAAAGTAAAATCCCGCTGCGGGTGATAAACCTCAACGAAGAGGGAAACCTGGAACGAGTGGTTCTGGGCCAGGAAGTGGGTACCCTGGTTACCCAGAGCGGGTAGGGAACTAAATATCTAGTTCGGGAGACTTTTTATGCTGGACAAAATTTATAGCGAAACCAAGGAGAGGATGAATAAAACCGTCGAAGCCCTGGTGCGGGAGATGGGTTCAATCAGGACGGGCAAAGCTACCCCCAACCTCTTGAACTCGGTCAAGGTCGAGGCCTACGGCTCGGTCATGCCGCTCAACCAGGTGGCCACCATCAGCGCCCCGGAAGCCCGGTTGCTGGTAGTGCAGGCGTTCGATAAAACCACCGTCGGAAATATCGTCAAGGGCATTCAGAAAGCCGACCTGGGCCTGAACCCGTCAGTTGAAGGCCAGATTATCCGCATCAACGTCCCGGCTCTCAACGAGGAGCGGCGCAAGGAACTGGTCAAGCACTGCAAGAAAATCGCCGAGGAAAGCCGGGTGTCGAGCCGCAATATCCGCCGCGACGCCAACGAACAGATTAAAAAGGCTCAGAAGAACAAGGATATTTCCGAGGACCAGGAAAAGGACGGCCTGGATGAGGTTCAAAAAATTACCGACGATATCATCAAGAAAATCGACGCTTTGATGGAGAAAAAAGAAAAGGAAATCATGGAAGTATAAAAACTTCCTTAGTAAAAATAAAAAATTAAAACCGGCCCCGGGGCCGGTTTTTTTATTTGCTCGTATTCAGTTATTCGCCGGAATTATCAAGAAGGATAGGAGCCGTTCAGGTACTGCTTGAGATACCGATTCTCGATTTTGATATGTTCCATCTGGGTTTTGACGATATCTCCCACCGAGATGATGCCGATAATCCGGTCCTGCTCCACAATCGGAATATGCCGGATACGGTTGTTGGTCATCAGGCCCGCGATATACGGCAGCTCGTCCTCGGCCAGGCCGACTATAAGGTTGGTCGTCATCAACTGGCCGACCGTGAAGATCCGGTAATCACCCTCGGTCTTGTAAATCTTTTTGAAAATATCCTTGTCGCTAATAATACCGACCAGTTTTTGATTTTCATCCACGACCGGTAGCGAGCTGATTTTATTTTCTATCAGAAGCTCCATCGCCTGTCTGATGGTCGTGGTCGGAAGGGCGGTTACAAGCTCCTTCTGTTTGCATTTCAGGATGTCTTTGACTATCATCTATCCCTCCTTTTGGATTTTGGATAATATAGTTTTAAAAAATGCCTGATTTGTTCCCCGGTACGCCGTCACCCTTTTTTAAGTATAAGCGGGCGGGCATAAAAGAACCTATATATAAATTACGTCCGGCCCGGCCGGTCCGTTAGAAACTTTTTTGGACAATCGCATAAAAAAATGTACTTATTTCCTTAAAAGAAAATAAGTATTGAGATATCGGGCCGGGTGGCTTATTATGTAAGAGAAGTTGTTTTTGATATATAACGGATTGAAATATAATTATGAAAAAGAACGCTGAAAATGGTTTTCGCCGGGCGGTTGTCATCGTCTTCGTGTCGGTTTTTCTGTTAGCCGGGTTACCGGCCGCCGCCGACGACAACCCGGTGGTGGAATTCTACTGGGAGAAAGCCCAGAGGGTGGGCAAGAGCCGCGACCCGGTCGAGACCGGGGCGGGTTATTCCTATGTCGCCACCTCGCATTATAAGAAAATCGACCGCAAGGGAAGAGTGGAAAATATCGATTCGGTACGGTCGGAATACTTCTACAACTGGGGGAAACTTGATTCCTCGAAAACGCTGGCCGGCGACCCCGGGAAGTTCAAAAAACTGGATTTGAGCGTACCCGATATTCTCAGTTCCGATTATATCCGTTATTTTTACCCCAACGATACCGGCGGAACCGACCTGGCGATCGGCTTTGACACCGAAACGGCCCGGGACCCTCGGCCGGTGGGGCTGTTTTCAATCGACCGCGAACGGTATGTACTGCGCTGGATGTATCTCTTTTATCCGATGAAGGAAAATTATAAGCGTTACAGCCGTTCCTACCGCTTTGTCGAGGTTGAAGGTTTGATTTTTGCCGATTCCATCTGGGAGGTCGGAGCCAAGCGGGGGATATTTTCCAGCGAGCATTATCGCCTGGAAACCGGCATCAGCGACATAAAGATTTATCGCGACCGCTGAAGCCTGATTTTAATTTTATTTGAACTTGATAATCAAAAGCGCGGCTCTTAAATTGGGCTGTGAAAATTATGAACCTTGAAGAATTAAAAGAAAAGATACTTGAAAACCGCGGTTGCCTGCCGGTGCATATCGCCATCATTATGGACGGCAACGGCCGCTGGGCGGCGGCCCGCAACAAGCCTCGTACTTTCGGTCACGAGGCCGGGGTCAAGGCCGTCAAGGAAGTTGTCAAGGCCTGCAGTGAAATCGATATCAAGTATCTGACGCTCTATACCTTTTCGGTGGAGAACTGGAAGCGCCCCAAGGAGGAAGTGGACGCCCTGATGTCGCTTTTGACCCGCACCACCTTGAGCGAACTCGAGGAATTGATAAAAAACGATGTCAAGCTGATAACCACCGGCCGCATCAATGCCTTCTCGCCGGAACGGCGGGAAATTCTTGCCGTGGCGGTAAATCGCACCCGCAATAACAAGGGCCTGATTCTCAACCTGGCCCTCAATTACGGCGGCCGGACCGAAATCCTCGACGCCGTCAAGGCAATTGTCAATATCGCCAAAACCGGAAATATTGAAATCAGCGAAATCGACGAGAGCTTTTTCTCGGGTTTCCTCTATACCGCCAATATTCCCGACCCGGACCTGTTGATCCGGACCTCGGGAGAGAGGCGCATCTCCAATTTCCTGTTGTGGCAGACCAGCTATACCGAACTGCATATAATCGATACGCTCTGGCCCGATTTTGGGCGTCAGGAGCTTTTTGAGGCCGTCCTGGACTACCAGGGAAGGGAACGACGGTTCGGCAAAGTACTGCAGAAGGACAGCGAATGAGCAAGAACCTGATGGCCCGCATCGCTGTGGCGGTGGTGGCTATCCCGATTATTCTATGGATTTGTTATCAGGGAGGATGGTGGCTGTACGGCATGGTCCTGCTATTCGCCCTGGTGGGTTTCTCCGAGTTTGTCATCAACGAGGGTTACCACTGGTACAGCACCGTCTCGCTGGTCAGTTTAATCTCGGTTTTTCTTATTCTTTCGGTATCGACCCTTTCGGGCCGGTACGTGCAGCTTCTGGAAAGTAACTTCTGGGGGAATGGTTATTACCCGGCTTTTCCGCTTATAATTCTCTTTTTCGGCATAAGCGCCATGCTGTTCAGTATCGGCACCGAGCCGCCGGCGGCGCTTTTCAAAAAACATTCGCGCCTGGTCTGGGGGGTGATTTATATCAGCCTGTTGTATCCCTATGTTTTTCTACTGGGCGACCGCATCGGTCCCATGACCTCTGATATTGTCAACGGCGGCGACTGTTTGCTCTTTTTATTCGGCCTTTTGTGGGTGGGGGACACGGCCGCCATGGGGTTCGGGTCCTGGCTGGGGAAGCATAAACTGGCCCCGGCGGTCTCGCCCAATAAAACGGTCGAGGGTTTTATCGGTGGTCTCGCCGGCGCCCTCGTTATCGGCCTGATTATGTATTTCTGGAAATTCCAGCAGCTGGCTTTTTATCATATAATAATTCTGTCGGTGGGGTGTTCCGTATTCGGGCAACTGGGGGATCTGGTGGAGTCGATGTGGAAACGGTCGCTGGGTATCAAGGATTCCTCGGCTATTATCCCCGGTCACGGCGGGGTGCTGGACCGGTTCGATTCCCTGTTGTTCGCCGCACCCTTCATGTTTATGTACCTGATTTCCTTTATCGGATGAAGTTACTCGACTATATATTCGCCGCTCGACCGCTTTTGATTATGCCGGTCTGGTCCGTTTTTTTAGTATCTCTGCATTATCATCATCAACTGGCTGGAAAAAATTTTCAAATTACCGACCTGCTCAATCTGGCCTGTCTCAGCCTGCTTTTCGCGGGAGCCCTGTATGTCAACCAGGTGTTCGATTATCGAACGGATTTGATAAACAAGAAAGTCGGTTTACTTCAAAAAAATATTATCTCGCCGAAAGCTATGATGCTTTCATATCTTTTAGTTACGATTACTCCCCTGGCGGCGGGCGGATTCGTCTCGCTTATAACTCTCGGAATCTATCTGCAGATATTTGTAGCGGGGTATATCTATTCGGCGCCCCCCCTGCGCCTGAAAAACCGCCCCTTCAGCGGCCTTTTAGCCAACGGCTATGCCTACGGTTTCCTGGTCGCCCTGGCCGTGATGCCGACTATGAATTTCCACAACGCCGGGCTTCTGGGCTGGGACAATCCTTTTTACTTCTTCTTCACGATTATCTCTATCGCCTGTATTACGACCATGCCCGATATCGAGGGTGACCGGGCCACGGGCAAGAAAACCGTCGCCGTCGTCATGGGGCGTACCGGCACTCTGATACTGGCGCTGGTTTTTATGCTGGCCGCCGTTTATATAGCCTTTGCCTCCGCCTATGACTGGCTGGGTTATCTCGCTGCCGTCGGGGCGGTACTGATACTCATGGCCCTCTTTGTTAAATCCGAAAAACTGGTTTTACTCGCGACCAAACTACCGGTGTTGTTGCTGACGCTTCTGGCTGGCTGTTTTTACCCGCTTTATTTATTGTTTATTGTTGCTCTGCTTGTTTTAACCCGGATATATTATAAAAAGAGGTTTAATTTAGTATATCCCGAGTTGGCTTGATGAAGTTCATTATTTTAAGCGCTGCTGTTATATTTATCTCGCTGGGCTGCAATTCGTACCCCCGTTATAAAACCGGCCCGCCGGTGACGCCCGAGGACAAGAGTTCGGATAAAACCGTCCTGACCACCAACGAGTTTATCCGTTTCGGGCAGATTCTTCAGAATTACCTGGGCCGCCCCTACCCGGGCAATTCGAAATACCGCCAGGGGATGGATTGCTCGATGTTCACCTTCCAGGTGTTCCGCGATTTCAACCGCACTTACCTGCCGCAGAAGGCCACCGACCAGTACAAGGAAGGGATTGAGGTTCCCCGGACACGGTTGCGTTTCGGCGATTTGGTTTTTTTCAAGACCGACCGCAGCGGACGGATAACCCATGTCGGAATTTACGTGAGCGGAAACGATTTCATTCATTCTTCCTCGTCCAACGGCGTGATTATAAGCAACTTGAGTGAGACCTACTGGGCCAAAAGATATGCCGGCGCCCGCCGGATTTTAAAATAAACCATCTTCCCGAACCATCTCGGAGATACGCGGGTTTAAGGGTATATGGCTAAGAAATCTGAAAAGCTGGAACTCAAGCTTAAAAA
>Ga0114918_10001013_pt1 | contig 24734 bp, 16 predicted proteins | sample LantaG_FD_87015 | JGI IMG/M metagenome (GOLD analysis project Ga0114918, IMG submission 87015) | Deep subsurface microbial communities from Baltic Sea to uncover new lineages of life (NeLLi) - Landsort_02402 metaG | ecosystem: Environmental > Aquatic > Marine > Oceanic > Sediment | place...
GGACGATGGGAGCAAAGACGATAGTCTTGAGGTGCTGCGCGAACTCAAGGAAGATGAACCCAATCTCAGGATCATCAGCTTCCGGCGCAATTTCGGCCAGACGGCTGGTTTTGCTGCGGGATTCGATCTATCCCGGGGTCGGTATGTGATCACGATGGATGCGGATGGCCAGAACGATCCAGCCGATATCTCCCGGCTCCTGGACGTTATGGACGAGGGATACGACATCGTCAGTGGGTGGCGGCAGGACCGCAAGGAGCCTTTCCTTACGCGGCGTTTGCCCTCGATGATTGCGAACCGCATCATCGGCCGGTCGACGGGCGTTGTCCTGCACGATTACGGGTGTTCGCTCAAGATCTACCATCGTGACGTGGCCAAGCACGTGAACCTCTACGGTGAATTGCACCGGTTTATCCCGGCCCTGGCTTCCGGCATGGGGGTGCGAGTGGCTGAGGTCCCGGTCACAGATCGCCCGCGGGTCTATGGTAAGTCGAAGTACAATATCTCAAAGACGGTCCGGGTTGTCTTGGATCTGGCGACGATCACCTTCCTGCTGAGTTATCTGGCTCGGCCGATGCAGCTCTTTGGGTTGGCGGGGCTGATCAGTGGGGGGGTGGGATTTGCTATGGCGCTATACCTGACGCTGCTCAAGGTGGTGGCCGGCGCCGATATCGGCAGTCGTCCTCTGTTGTCGTTGGCCATTTTGCTGATGATCCTGGGCGTTCAGTTCCTGGTTATGGGGCTGCTGGGGGAGATCCAGGCGCGTACCTACTTCGAGGTCCAGAACAAGCCGATCTATGTGATCCGCTCAGAGGAGTAGCGTGGGGCGCCAGTCGCTTGACGCATCACCGATCCGAATAGCCATTCTCAGCGCCGCGATTTTCATCGTGGCGCTTTTCGTACGCCTTGTACCGTTGGGGCTCTATGTCACGCCCGATGAGCCGATCTGGGTGATGCGAAGTGTCGAGTTTCTGCAGGCAATTGAGGCCGGCGATTGGGCCGGCGTGCCGCAGACAGGACACCCCGGTATCACGACCATGGCGCTGGGTGCCCTGGGCGTGAAGACTATGGCCTGGCTGCAGCCTGATGCGACGGCGGTCCATCAGGATTGGATTGCCAATATGGCTTGGCTCGCCCCGGAGAATGCTGAGGCCTTCGAGCACCTTGCCTACTTCTTGCCTGCCGGACGTCTGCTTGTGGCTGTTGTCACCAGCGCGGGCCTGGTCTGGGCCTATCAGCTTGGGCGGCGGCGACTCGGAGCGCGCACTTCGCGGTGGATGGCGCTTTTCCTGGCACTGGACCCCTTTCTCGCAGGGCATTCAGCACTTCTGCACACCGATGCGCTCCAAGCTACTTTTGCTCTGCTGGCCGTTTTGCTGGCACTTCCGCGGGCAGAGCCCGATCCTGCACCGCACACTCGTAGCCGGCGCATACGCCGGGCTATGCCTCTGATTCTCGCGGCGCTGTGTCTTGCCCTATCTGGATTGACCAAGACGCTGGGATTGTTGGTGGCACCGGGGTTGGCCTTGGCAATCCTACTGTGGGGTGAGGGGCCGTTGCAGCAACGGTCCGTACAGGTCATCTTCATTGCGGCCCTGACCGTGATCTTCTTGCTGATGTTCCATCCCCCCTTCTGGGTGGCACCGCGTGCTGCCCTGAACTCGCTGATCGGTGCTGTCACCTACCACGAAGGTATTGGTCTGCGGTCGGTGTTTTTCCTTGGTGAGATGCGTGCGGATCCTGGGCCGGCCTTCTATCCTCTGGTCCTGCTGTTCCGGATGACGCCGCCTGTACTCCTTGGTCTAGCCGGCGCGCTGTTTGGCGCTTCACGCTCCAGACGCCGCGCCGCAGACGGCAATGCACGCCGGCTTCCGCGCTGGGGGGTGCTGGTGGCTCTGGTTTACGTGGTCGCGCTGACTGTGGCGGACAAGAAGTTTGACCGCTATATCCTCACGGTGATTCCGTTACTCACTCCGGTGGCTGCATCCGCCTGGTCGCAGGCCAAGTGGGGTTGGCGGTGGGTGGCCTTGGGACTGCTTCTGCTGCCTTGGGCGCTTGTTGCCGTAGTTCCTCTCCACTACGCATCCCCGCTCCTCGGCGGGCCTTGGGGTGCTCAGGCGATTGTTCCCTTGGGGTGGGGCGAGGCATCGGGGTTCGCGGCCCGCAAGCTGAATCAGCTGCTGCCTGCGCCGGAGGCGGCTACCGTTCTCACTGAGAATGTGGCAGGCACGGCGCCATTCTTCTCTGGTGAGACCTGGCCACGGACCGTTTCGACCGTGGGATGCACCGATGCCATCATCGGCCAGAGATCCAGCGTCCCCGAAGGCTATGCGGTGGCAGCGCGGCTTCATGTCGCCGGCCGGGAAGTGGCGACGATCTATACCGCTACACCGGCTGAGACTTCATCCCTGCCGCTGCTATCCGCCGGTCCGCTTCCCGGCCTATCGGCATCGGCGGTGCCTGAGGGGGCCACGCCGGATGAGCTCGTGGCCTGGCTCAATGCGACTGTGGATCCGGAGACGTCCTTCTTGTGGGTACACGCTCCACTGTGTTATCCGCTCGCCGAGGCTCAGCTTGAGATGCTCTTCGCTGCCGGTGAGGAGGCTGGGCGTCCGGTGTGCGAGCCCGCCTTGCCGGTGGGCGGCTTCGAGGCGGATCAATGCCGGCTGCCTGCGGTGATGTCTGCATCGGAGCCCTATCTGGCCCGTTTCGCCGGCGCGGTCGATCTGGTCAGTGTCGCGTGGGCCGAGCCGGTGCAGGCTCTGGATCCTTTGACTGTGCAGATGCGGTGGCTGCCCCATACGACGCTTGGGGAATCGGATATCTATCTAGCTCTGCAGACCGGTGACGGGGCGCAGGAGATCATCTGGGCCGATGGTGGGCAGCGTGTCGTCAATGGCTGGGGCTGGGCCGCGCCCGAGTGGCTGACCGGTACAGTCACTGACGGCGAGGCCTACGTCGCCATACCGCTGGATCTCCCACCCGGCACCTACACCCTGGTGATGTCGCTGGCCGGCTCGGACGGTTGGCTGGGGCTCACCCGCAGCGACGGCTCCTTTGGCGGCACCCAGTTGGTGTTGGGGGATGTGATTATTGAAGCCCCGCCATATCCCGCGCCGCAGCTTGGCCGGCTGATCGCTCGAGATGTTGAGTGGCCCGGGCTACACGTCATCGGTGTGGGACCGCCGGAGATGCAGTTGATGGCCGGGCAGGCGATGCAGTTCTCCCTGGGCCTGGAGCGTCGTGAGGGATCGTCTGCAGATGCCCTCGAGTGGGAATTGGTCTGTGGTCCAGTGCGACTTCAGGGAGGTCTTCTCCAATGGGCCCCGTCCGCCCCCGAAGCGTGGCCTGTCGGGCACCGGTATGAGGTGAAGTATGCGCCACTGCTTTCTCCTGACCTACCTGAGGGGAAATGCACGTTGGCCGTGTGGCCTGTGTCTGGCGATGGACTGCCGGCTGAGCATGGGGGCAGGTCTGAGACCAGCCCGTACGGGGCGGCGGGAGCTGATGCCGTCATCGTGGGCGAGATCTCTGTGCAGCAGCGCTCGCGGGATTTCGTGTTGCCGCGAGTGTTTGATATCCCGTTGGCGGTCACGGTTGAGGGATTCGGCGAACTTGTTGGCGCGGATCTGGCGGCGCTTGAGCTCCGACCGGGAGATGATCTGGATATCACGCTCTATTGGCGAGCTCTGGGGCCTGCGGAGGCTGACTATTCGGTCTTTGTCCACCTGGTCGCTCCCGACAACGGGATTCTGGCCCAGTCTGATGCCCGGCCGGATGGCGGCGTTGCACCGACAACCACATGGTCCGACGGCGAGGTTATCGTCGACCGCCACGTTCTGAGGGTGCCGGAGGCTGTGCCTGCCGGCGACTATGAGCTTTATGTGGGGATGTATGATGCCAAACGCGGCCCGCGGCAGGCGCTTTACGGGGCGGGTACGCGACTGGATGAGGATCGTGCAAAGCTCAGTCTGATTGAGATCCAGCCATAGCGCGGGCGTGGCTGCTTCTCAGGGCACCGGTCGCGGCGCTACGCGCCGCGTTTAGAAGCCCGGAGTCGTGTTACAGCTTCGTCCAACCGCTGCTTGTGTGCGTAGAGTTCCTCAAGAAGAGAGAGAACCTTGCCGTGCTCGTGATTTCTCAGATACTTGTAGTGGTGTAGAGCTTCCTCAATCACCTGAATTGCCATCTCAGTCTTGCCCATTTTCTCAAAGAGACGCCCGATAGCTGTGAGATTGTCCGCGATGCACCGTTGATCGCCCAGCTGGCGGCACATCTGGAGGCTGGCAGCAAAGCACTCCAAGGCGCTCTCAGGGCGATCCATCCGCTCCAGAATGAGTCCCTGTTCGCGCTCGACGATCGCCAGATTGTTGGGGTAGGCAAGGGCTTCGTAGTGCTCTTTAGCTGCCTGGCTGCATACAAGGGCCTGCCGGAGACTGAGGATTTCCCGGTAGGCGGTGGCCAGTTTGTAGAGACATGCTGCTTCTGCCTCCTGGTCTTTCTCCTCGCGGGCAATGCTGAGCGCCTGTCTGTAGCTCTCGATCGCGGCTTTGGGGTCGCTGAGTCGCTGCTTCACGTTGCCGGCGCGCAGCAGGACGTAGGCACGCTGGATTCCTGCTTCGTCAGGATCCAACGACTGGTAGACATCCTCGTAGACATCAAGGGCTGTGGAGAGCGGACCGTCTTCCAGTTTCAGTCTGACAAATGACTCGACCTCATCGCCGGTGCTCGGTCCGCTGTCGCTCGCGCTGAGCATCTGTTGCAGTAACTCCCTCGATAGGTCGGCCTGACCCTGTCGATCAAGCACTGGTGCGATAGTCTGGATGATCTGTGTTGCTGCTGCGATGTCCCCGACCTGCATCAAGTGATACTGCCACGCGTATGCTGAAGCCACTAACCGGGCCTTTCCCTCAGTTGTCTGCTCTTGTCGCAGCCACATGCCCAGAATTCCGCCGGCATCTCGCGCCAGCCAACTAATCCGGTCCTCTGCCCAAGTGGTTATGTTGCGCGCGAGCACTTGGCGTCGCGCAGCATCATAGTATGGCGCCGCGTAGTACCTGGCAGCCTGCAGATGGAGCGTTTTGAGCTCATCGTCACTCAGCCCGTCCAAGATGACTCGACGAACCGGGTCCGTTATCCTGAATTGCTGCGGGGCGTTGTCCGGGGCTACTGGTTCAGCCAGGCCGAAATAGAGCCAGTTCTCAATCAGTGGGCGGGCATGCTGGGCGGTGACCAGGGTGAGACTGGAGATGGTCTGCTGAGTGAATGGTTGCGTTAGGATGGACAAAGCCCGAAGAACTCCATACTCACCAGGATCCATCTGAGTCAAGATGTCCGCAACTAAGATGTTAACCCAGGTTTCCGGTGATCCAGACTCGGTCGACCTAAGTTCTCCGAGCGATTGCAGGCTATTGCCCAGGAGTAGCCATCGGTCCAGAACCTGGAGTGCTTGCGGATGTCCTCCAAGCTGTGCGTAGACGGCTCGCTTTTCTGCTGACGAGCTGGCCACTTGTCGCAGGATCGGCAGATGGTTGATCACCTGTGTGGCGTGCTGCAGCGATAGCAGCGGGAGCCGGATCTCTCTGTGGCGCTCAACTGCTGTGCCGGACAGGTCTTCCCAACGACGTTCGGCTGTGAAGAAGAAGAGCGCCTTGCCGGGCTCGCTGAGCAGTCCCAACAATACCTGGCGTAGCGTTTCGTTCTGTAGCCGGGCTGGGCCCTCTGGACGTGGATCAAACCATGTATCGAGGTCTTCAAAGACGAGCACGTAGCGTTTCCGTGCCAGGAGTTGCTGGGCCTTCTGCGCACGTTGGAAAGGGGCTTGATGCGCATCTAGCAGCAAGTCCGCTGCCTGTGGATCAGCCTCACGTAGGCTCGTTCTCCAGAAGTCAGCGATCTTGGCAAGGGCGGTCAGGGGACCGAGTTCTTGACGACAACGGATGGTCAGGACTGCGCCAGGTCTCACGGCAAGGTGCTCTAGGGTATACGACGTAAACACCCGTTTGCCGACCCCCTCGTTGCCCAGGATGTAGAAGATGCTGGCCTCTTCTCGGAGTGCCTTCCGGACGGCCTGGATTTCACGTGTACGTCCTACCAGTGGCGTCTTGGGCAGTTGGTCGATCGCCGTGTGGGTCTCGGAGGTCTCGTTCTGTGTGGATCCTGGGGACGGTGGCTGTATGAGCGTGAGATTTGCCGCTCTCTGAATTAGCGCCGGTACTCCCCACTCAAAGCGCTGCTTTCTGCCTTCTGTCTCCTGGTTGGCCTGCTGCACTGCTACGCGGGCCCTGTGCAAGCTCTCCTGGACGGTCTTACCTTGAGCGATGCTGCCGTAGAGCGTTCTGTAGAGAATCGCAGCTGTGGATGCGGAAAGGCTGGCCGGTACAATCAGCACGCCGGGGATCTCGTGGTCCACGAGCTCAGTGGCAACGCTCTGGAATGCGTCAAGAACGCCGACCTGGGATTTCCGGCAGGCGGCCAGGGTGAGGAGTCCGGGGGACTTCCCTTTGAGAAATCGGGGCAACTGCGTACCGCTCAGAAGTTCCGCTTGGCCGAGTCTGTCTTCAAAGCAAAGGAACCCCTGATGCTGCGATAGGTGGTATGTAGCATGTCCCACGTAGTGGATGATGTGGTAAGTTTTTTCGCCGGTTCTCTCGAGGAGCGCGCCGGACGTGGGCTCCGGCAGGATATCGAGCTCCGCCATGCCACGTGCAAGCCACTGTTCGAGGGACGTCTGAAGGGTCTCCAACTCCGCCGGTGCATCAATCGCCACCTGATCGGTTGGGGCAGCCACAATGGCCAAGATACGGAGCGGCGAGTCGGTAGAGGGCGCGGTGTCTATGGACGCTGCTGTGGATGGCCGGCGGCTGAGTAGCAGCTCGCCGGTCAGGCACGGGAAGTGTTTTCCGTCGAAGAGGTATTCCCAGGGCTGGCGTGCCAGTTGAGCCGCCTCAGGGGTGAAGACAAGGGTCAGTTGGTGGCTCGTCTCATCCGGGTGCTGGGCTATGTAGCTCTTCAGGACGGACCCATCGCCGAAGAGATTTCGGAAGAGTCGCCAGCCTTGGGCGGCTACCTGGGTTAGGCCGGATTCTTCCTTCAGAATGCGACCTAGACGATGCTTTTCCTCCGCGACCAGGCTATCCTGATCAATGAGCCAGAGAGGCCCCAGGTAGGTGAGGTGCATCGTTCCGTGCTGAAACTCGTTCCGTAGAATCTCTTGCCCGTCGCGGCCCGTGGTGACTGCAACGTAGTGATTCCCCAGTCTGTGGATCCTTACCTGAAGCTCAGGGCGCACCGGTCACTCCTTGCGAGTGTTGGTCATATTAGGGTCGGCGGGGGATTGCCTCGCCAACCTGTTCCCACCATGGCTGTCGGCACGAGTTCAACGCTGATGCTACTGGTGACCTCTGCTCGTTTCACGTCCTTTGAATGTCACATTGATGGGAGTGCCAGGGAAGGGGAAGATGTTACGGATGCAGTTTTTCAGGTACCGTTCGTATGAGAAGTGCACGAGATCCGGGTTGTTGACGTAGAAGGTGAACTGCGGCGGTGCCACCCTAGTCTGTGCGCTGAAGTAGATTATCAGCCGGCGTCCTCCACTGCTGGGCGGTGCGTGGTCCAGAAGTGCTTGCTGCACCACATCATTGAGCTGGACAGCGGGAATACGTTGATATCTGGCTTCGACAATCTCCTGTGAGGTTGGAAGAATGCGATTAACGTTCATCCCGGTGAGAGCTGACATGAAGAGCACCGGAATATAGTTGAGGAACTGCAGCTGTTCACGAACGTGGTCTTCGATGTCTTGTCGGAGTAGGCGCAGTTCCGGCTCGACGGCATCCCACTTGTTGACGAGGACTACGACGCTTACACCTTCGGCGACGGTCATACCGGCAATGTGGGCATCCTGCGCAGTTATACCTACCGTTGCATCGATCAGCAGTAGAGCTAGGTCAGCCCGTTTCAGGGCTCGGGCGGTCCGCAGTACACTATATTTCTCCACGCCCACATCGATCTTGCCGCGACGCCGGATGCCTGCTGTGTCCACCAGGATGATCTTCTGCCCTTCCCACATCATCTCTGTGTCCACCGCGTCACGCGTGGTACCCGGTACCGGGCTAACGATGGCGCGTTCTTCGCCCAGAAGACGATTCAGCAGTGAAGACTTACCCACGTTAGGGCGACCAATCAAGGCAATGCGGGTGGCTTCATCCTTGGGTCCCTCAGGCTCCTCAACACCTGGTAATCTGGCCACGATGGCGTCAAGCAGGTCACCGACCCCCATCCCGTGGATGGCAGAGAGGGTGCGCACCTCTCCCATACCCAGTTCGTAGAACTCATAAGCGGTCAACTCGCGGGCCTCGTTCTCCGCTTTGTTAGCGGCGACCATCACGGGTTTCTTGGACTTTCGCAGCAGGCCGGCTACTTCACGATCCGCGCCGGTGAGCCCTGTGCTGGCGTCGGTCAGGAATATGATCAGATCAGCTTCTTGAATTGCGACCTCGGCCTGTGCTCGGATCAAGGGGATGAATGCTTCGGAGTCTACCAGCAGCGGTTCTCTCTCAAGTGCGCGGCGCCCCGCCTCCACAGTCGCCGGGAGGATTTCGATGCCGCCTGTATCCACAATCAGGAAAGAGCGTCCATTCCATTCGGTTTCAGCTACAATCCGGTCGCGAGTGGTGCCCGGGATCTCGCTCACAACCGCCCGGCGCTCGCCGACGATGCGATTAAACAGCGTTGATTTGCCCACATTAGGGCGTCCTACAATAGCTACGAGTGGTTTCACCATAAACACTCCAAAACTCGGCGCTCCTCTAGAGCGTTCGTGCAAGATGAGCAACTTAAGTATACCTAGAATACCCAACGACCGCAATCTAACTTGGGGTCCGGGCGTGTTTCGGAATGCGGGCAAGTGCCTAGGAAAGGCTCGTCGCCAGCCTATCGGATTATCGCTTACCCCCCCCAAATGAAACACGCCCTGGAGCCTCTGTCGGGTCCGTATCCATTGGGCTTTGCCGGATGTGTGGGGAGTCGCGCGTTGATGCAATCGCCGCCGTGCCGTTTGGCATTTTTGTCCCCTTGTGGCACAATGGCCCCAGATCAACCATTATACCCTATCTGTGAGGTGCGGTTGAATGAAATGTGACATTGATCAACTGATGGCAGACCGGAACCTGGATGTGATTTTGGTTAGAGGAAAGGTTCTCGGCAACCCGCCCTTGTTCTATATGCTGAATGGTGTGCATCTCACCCAAGCTGTGGTTATCAAGAAGCGGGGAGAAGCGCCCACGGTGGTTGCCGGGCCTATGGACCGAGCTTCTGCCGCTAAGTCCGGTCACACGGTTGTCCTGACGACGCGTTACCGGTATGGTGAATTGCTCCAGCAACATGATGGAGATCCACTGGCTGCGTCGGTTGCCTACTATCGGAGGATCTTCGAGGATCTCGGGGTTTCTGGGCGTCTGGGATGCTATGGCTACCTGGATCAGGGGTATGCTTACGCCTTCCTGACGGCACTGGATGCGGCGACGCCCGATATCGAGATCGTTGGTGAAATCGAGGCGGACCTGATCCGCGTCGCTCGCGCGACAAAAGATGCTGATGAGGTTGCGCGCATCCGCGATGTGGGACGGCACACGGTCGCGGTGGTGAAGCAGACTGTGGCGTTTCTTCGGTCTCACGAGGTGGGGGACGGCGAAATCTTGCGCAAACCCGATGGTGATCGCTTGACAGTCGGGGATGTTCACGCCCGAATTGCTCGGTTGGTTGCCTATGAGGGGCTCGAAGATCCAGAAGGGTTCATCTTCTCTACCGGGCGGGACGCCGGTATTCCCCACAGCCGGGGAACGCTGAATGCCCCGATCCGCCTGGGTGAGTCGATCGTCTTCGACATTTTTCCACGGGAAATTGGCGGCGGCTATTTCTTCGATCTCACGCGGACGTTCTGTTTGGGTTACGCCCCTGAGCTGGTGGCCCGCTTGCACCGAGATGTTGTTGATTGTTTGACCGCGCTTGTGGCCGATGTGCGTGCCGGCGAGACGGCGCGCTACTACCAGCGCATGACCTGCGACTTCTTTGGTGGCCGTGGACATCCCACGGTGGCTGAAGACCCCGCAACACAGCGGGGTTATGTGCATGGAATCGCCCACGGTGTCGGGTTGGATGTCCATGAAGTTCCTCGATTCCACGATGATCCGAGCAACGGAACACGTCTGTTGCCGGGGCACCTGTTTGCGATCGAGCCCGGGCTCTACTATCCCGATGAGGGTATGGGGTGTCGTGTTGAGGATGTCTTGTGGATAGCTGAGGACGGTACAGTTCACAATCTGACCGATATGCCCTACGATTTAGTTGTGCCTATGGGGGCAGGCTTGGTCTAGAAGGAGCATTCTTATGACGATTCGCATTCTAGGCATCGAGACATCCTGCGATGAAACGGCCGCGGCTGTTGTGGATGGCGGACGCACCATACTCTCTAACATCATTGCCTCACAGGCTGAGTCCCATGCTCAGTACGGTGGTGTTTATCCTGAGTTGGCTTCGCGCATGCACGTTGAATCCATAGCCTATGTCGTGGAGCAGGCTTTGGTCGCCGCACATATTGGGTGGGACGACCTGGACGCCGTTGCTGTCACGTATGGCCCCGGCCTGCCGGGTTCGCTGTTGGTTGGTCTGAACTATGCAAAAGGCGCCGCACTCGCAACGGGCTTACCTTTGGTTCCGATCAACCACCTGGAAGGACATCTGTATGCACATTGGCTTGACACAGGTGCTGAAGGGAGTGCCGCGGGGAACCTGAGATTTCCTCTGATCGCCTTGATCGTCTCGGGCGGACACACCGACCTGGTTTTGATTCACGGCCACGGACGGTACCAGCGGCTTGGCAGCACCCTGGACGATGCCGCCGGAGAGGCTTTCGACAAAGTCGCCCGGATGCTGAAACTCGGGTATCCTGGCGGTCCCGCGGTTGAGGAAGCTGCGAAGAAGGGCAATCCTGCGGCGATTGATCTACCGCGAGCCTGGTTACCCGGCACGTACGACTTCAGCTTCAGCGGCCTCAAGACGGCTGTGTTGCGTATCCAGCAGAAGTATACCGGGCCGGTACCACCCCGCTTCTATGCTGACATGGCCGCGGCATTCCAGGAATCTGTTGTCGATGTCCTGGTTGAGAAGATCAGAGCGGCGGCGAAGGAATTTGGCCCCAATGCTATTCTGCTTTCGGGCGGTGTTTCGGCAAACGCGGCGTTGCGCGAAGCTGCACGAGCGAAAGTTCCGCTGCCGGTATACACGTTGCCCAGTGTGCTTTGCACGGATAATGCTGCCATGATTGCCGCCGCCGGCTTCTACCGCTATCAGGCGGGGGAACGCGCGGACTGGGGCCTGGATATTGAACCGGGGCTACAACTCATCTAGAGCTGCAAGCCGGCCGTGAAGCTGTAGAGGGCTGGTCACTGCCTTGCGAAGGTTGCCTGAAGAATTCGGATTCTCCGGACGCTTCCGAAGAATAGTTCCTAAGGTGTGCGGAACGTCCCGGGGATGAAGACGCGCCACGGCATAATCTCCACGGCGTACGTCCGGTTCAGAAAGTCTGTGCCGCTCCACCCTCCGACAGTGTAGATGGCAGTCTCCCAGGGCACAGCGCCGAGGTTGCGCCACTCACCTACGATCGGCGTTTCCATCACGTTCCATTGATCGGTTGCCGGTGTGTACCGCTCGTTGAAGCCCAAGGGCGTGTGCCAGCCTCCGCCGATTGCGTATAGGCGCCCACCGGTTGCCACGAGACTCAGGCCTCCGCGTGGCTGCAGCATGGATGGGCAGCTGTCCCAGCTGTCGGTGGCCGGGAAGTAGACTTCACAGGTGGCCCATTCGCGATCTCCGTCGAATCCGCCGACATAGAAGATGCGATCGGATAGCGCCGCAGCGGCGCCGAATCCTCGCGCCTGCCGGGGGGGTGTCAACTCGTGCCATGCGTCATCTGCCTGCGCATAGACGAAGGTGAGTGCCCGGTAGGCCTGACCATCCCACCCGCCAAAGAGGTAGATCTGATCCTCGTACGCCGCGATAGCGTAGGCACAAAGCGGCGCCGGCATAGGGGCGGCTTCTGACCACGTGTCTTGTTCAGGCATATAGCTGTCCGTGGTGTTGCTGGGTACCAAGCTGTCATCACACCCGCCCGGAACCCAGATTCGCCCACCGAGAGCCACAGCTCCGGCGCTAGCCAGCGCCACCGGCCGGGATTGGCCCTGCCCCCATGTATCTGACGCGATGTCGTAGATGTCTACCCGCCCGCTGGCGCCATCATCTGCCATGCCCCCGATAGCATAGATCTTGCCGGCGTATGCCAGCGTACCCATCGCCGCACGTCGCACGGGGAGAGGTGCCAGCTCTTGCCAACTATCCCCAGCGGCGGGTGAAAGAAGGTTCGGCGCCGGATCATTGGCCCCGAATATGTCGCCGGGTCCGGCAGAAGCTGCCGGTGCAGAGTACCGCTGTGGCAGCAAGAAGATGATCAACACCAGACCCAGCCCACAGGCCAACGTAGCCCAGCGCTGCCATGGCCATCGGGGCCACCAAGTGCGATCACTTGCCGTGGCTGCGGCGGGCGATTGGGTGCCCGGTTCCGCTTCGCCCGTCGCGGGTGGCGCTTCTTCCGAGCCACCCGGAAGAATGATCCAGCCTTCCTGCACGGCCAGCATAGAGAGTTCGGTACGTGAGGCCACACCTGTCTTGGTGAAGATGTTGCGGAGGTGCACCTTCACGGTGTTATGACTGAGATAGAGCTGCGCAGCTACTTCTCGGTTGGTGAGGCCTTGGGCGACGAGTCCTATGATTTCAAGCTCGCGCTCGCTCAGTGGTCCGCCGTACTCAGCTGCCAATCATAGCCTCCGGCCTGGGGAACCGAACTGCTTCCTTCCCGGCTAGCCTGGCCTCGATGCGATCCGCGATAATCTCTAGGTGCTCCGGATAGCGAACAAAGTCCAGGTCATCGCCGGGGATGGTCAAGACGGGACAGAGATCAAAGCGGCTCATCCATTCGTCGTAGTAGCGTCCCAGCAGTGTCAGGTAGTCTTCGCTGATGGCCGACTCTATGTCTCGTCCCCGCTTGGTGATGCGGTCGCACAGGGTCGGTACACTGGCCTCGATGTACACCAGCAGATCGGGCCGGGGAAGCTTGCCGGTCACCAGTTCATAGAGCGCTTGGTAGGCCCGGTAGTCTCGATCGGACATGTTGCCCAGCTCGTGTAAGGCCCTGGCAAAGATGTGTGCATCCTCGTAGATGCTTCGATCGACAATGGCTGACGCCGGCATGGCGTAGAGCGCCTCATGCTGTCTGGCTCGATGTCCCAGGAAGAAGACCTGAAGATGAAAGCTCCAAGCACGCATATCGGTGTAGAAATCGGAAAGGTAGGGGTTGTCATCAACGGACTCGTAGGCAACGTGCCATCCCAACTGCTTGCCCAAACGCTCCGCGAGCGATGTCTTTCCGGCGCCTATGTTGCCTGCTACGAGGATCAAGTTCTTTGTCATTGAGTCTCCTTCGGGTAACCCGGCCTTGCTGCTAAGGCTCAAGAAAGCGCAAGTACATCACACGTTCTGTGTCGGCACGCACGAGAGCTTCTTCACTCAGTCGAAGGCCGGCGACCCACAAGATGCGGTCATGGGCAACTACCAGCGGCAGTTGATCGCGCCAACGCTGAGGGATCTTGGTGTTGATCAAGAAGTCGCTGAGCCGGACTTCAGAGCCCCGCATACCCTGTGGGCGGAAGCGATCTCCGGCCTGTCGGGCGCGAAGCAAGGGTGTCTTGCCCAGGACGTCGGCATCGAGCCAGGCAACGAGACGGTTCGGGTTTTCCTTGATCACCTCCAGATCCCAGTGCGCGACCTCTTTGGCCTGAATTGCCCATCCGTTAGGTAAGGGTGTCATCCCAGGAACTGAGATGCGCACATCGTTGTCCGCACTCAGCCACGGCCGTTCGGACGGCAGATGCAGAGCATCAGATGCAGCGATGGTTAGGGTTGTATAGCCCACCGTCAGAGCCAGTCTGTGGGGCAGCTCCGCTTGTGCTCCAGTCTGGCCTAGCTGGGCGACATCAACCGCATGCTCAACATGGTCGAAATCAACGTCGCGCAGCGTCCGGCGGAGCCAGTAGGCCGCACGGCGAACGATGGCCCTCTGGATGGCGAGGGGTTGTTCGCGCCAGCGGGCCAGATTGTAGACCAGAGCGTCAGGATAGGAGGTCACCAGCAAGGTATCCTGTGCCACACTGACGAACTCCTGGTGTAGTTTGTAGTCTGCCCGCACCACCTCAGCCAGATTCTGTAGTCGTTCGGAGATATGAGGATTGATCCGGCCAAGATACGGGAGGACCTCGTGGCGCAGCTTGTTGCGGAAGTACGTCGTATCCAGGTTGGAGCGATCGAATCTTGTTTCCAGATGGTGCTCTCTGCAGTACGCTTCGATGTCAGCGCGCGGTGTCGCCAGTAAGGGCCGGATAATCGTCAAATCTGTGGGGGGTTTTGAGGAGACCTGCAGCAACCGGTAATCCCTTAGCCGCGTGCTGGGTAGCATACCTCGCAGTCCGGCAGGGCCGGCCCCCCTCAGCAGGTGCATCAACACGGTTTCTGCTTGGTCGTCGGCGTTGTGGCCAACAGCAATATGAGTCGCACCGACCTGTTGTGCGACGCGACTGAGAAAACCGTACCGCGTGCGCCGGGCAGCTTCTTCGAGTGCCAGCTTTTCTCGGGAGGCGATGGCAGGGACATCAATGCTGTCACTCGTGAACGGCAGTGCCCATCCAGCGGCCAGGTCCCGTACAAACGCTTGATCGCCGTCGGCATCTTGGCCCCGAACCCGGTGGTTCAAATGCGCTACATGCAAGCTGAGCCCAAAGGGGCCGGCCAGGCGTTGCAGTAGATGCAGCAGTGTGACGGAATCCGGGCCTCCGGATGTGCCTACGACAACACTCGAACCAGGTTCGAGAAGCTGGTGTCGTCTGATATAGCGGTCTACCTCGCGAAAGAGATCCATAGCTGCGTACGCTTGCGTTGCTTCAACGGCTGCTCCGACTTGACGGTGTGCTAGATGTTGGTGGTGGCGCCACAGTACTCGCAAGTGACCTGCGGCATTCCCTTGAAAATGGGCGGTAGTGGTGCGTTGCAGTTGGGGCAGACGGTCGGCAGTTCGTTCTCGGGTTCGGCAATCTCTTGTTCGAGTTGTGCCGACAGTTGTTCATCAGGTGCCGGCGCGCCAAAGCGATCGCCGTCGATCTGACCGCTCTTCGCCCGGCGAATCAGGCCTCGCCAGGTATCGTTGTCCGTGCCCTGGAGTTGCAGTGTAATGTCGCCGGGAATCTCGCGGGTGCGTTCGCTGAAACGGATCGTGAGCATTTCCTTGTGCTTCAGGAAAGCTTTTTGGTCCTTGGCTTCGAGTTCCTCCACCGCGCCGATCGGGGATTCCCATAGCTTCTCCTGGATCAACTCCTTTTGGGTCGTGACAAACAGGATTTTCTTCTTGGCAATTTCCTGCCGCTGCTCGAAGATCAGGCGAGCATCCGTCAGGAACAAGAAACCTTCCGGCTCCTGCTGATCGCTGACCCAGATGGATCGGCAGGCTGCGACGGCGTGCTCATCCGGGAATAGGTCGAAGCTGGATGCATCGAGTGCATCCAGGACGAATTGGGCTTGGCTAATCTCCTGCTGCAGTGCGTCTGCCTGCTGTGTGGTTGCGTCGAAGGTCTGCCGCACGCGAGTCTCAGCGCTTCTGGCATTGCTTTCCAGTGCTCGGATACGGCTTTCGGCTGTGGCGATCAGACCTGCATTTCTGGCTGCCCTTTGCAGAAGCGTCTCGATGTCGCTTGCGCCACGCTGAAGCGTTCGTTGTTCGCCTTGCAGCAAGCGGGTTGCCTGACTTCGTTGCTGTGGCCACCGATCGGTCAGCGATCCTAACTGCGTTTCCCAATCCCGCCCGAATCGGTAACCCCGTGCTCGCACGTCGGCCAGTTTCTGCGACAAGATGTCCAGATCGCCTGTGACGTCATCGAGGACATCGAATAGGGATGCAAGGGCTAGCGTGCCGGCTACACGTTGCCAGTTGTTCTGCACGGCAGAGAGCCGCTGTGCCTGCGCATCCGTAGCAGTCGACACCGTGCGGTTGGGTGTGGTCGAGCCGCTCCCGCTGATATTCTGGCTGCTCTTTGAGCTGGATTTTGACCCGGATACGCTTGATGAGAGCGTCCGGTTGGATCGGGATGTCGAGGACGACTTCGATCGAGACGATTTGCTTCCACTTGAACTGGCGGACGATGTACTGCGCTTGCTGGCCATCGGTTACCTCCGTTTGGATTGCCAATCAGTCTGCGCTTAGCGTAGCACGCAGGTATGCTTCCATGAAAAGGTCTAGTTCCCCATCCAGTACCGCTTGCACATTGCCGGTCTCATGGCCCGTGCGGTGGTCCTTCACCATCTGATAGGGATGCAAAACGTAGGAGCGGATCTGGTTTCCCCACCCCGCGTCCACGTGTTCTCCTTTGAGATCGTTGATTTGCCTGCGATGTTCTTCTTCCTGCTTCTGCATGAGTCGTGCGCGCAGGATTCGCAGCGCCGTTTGGCGGTTTTGTCCTTGAGATCGCTCATTCTGACAAGTAACGACGAGGCCTGTTGGAATGTGAGTGATACGAACGGCCGTGTCGTTTTTCTGCATATGTTGCCCGCCGGCCGACGAGGCGCGGTAAGTATCGATTTGCAGATCCTTGGGGTCGATAATGATCTCAGTCTCCTCCTCCAGATCAGGCCAGACTTCGGCCAGGACGAAAGAAGTGTGGCGGCGATGTGCTGCGTCAAACGGCGACAAACGCACGAGTCGATGGACGCCTCGTTCTGACCTCAGGTATCCGTAGGCATACCTGCCGATAATACCCACTGTGACGCTCTTGATCCCTGCGCCATCACCCTCCGTGGAGTCGAGAATCTCAGCTTTGAAGCCGCGCTTCTCTGCCCAACGGAGGAACATCCGCAGCAGCATATTGGTCCAGTCCTGCGAATCCGTACCGCCCGCGCCGGCGTGGAGCGCCAGAATCGCATTGCCCCGGTCGTACGGGCCCGACAACATCAGCCTGAACTCTGCCTGGCCCAACTCCGACTCCAGCTGACTGGCCTCGTTTTGTAGCTCTGGACCAAGATCATCATCACCCAGGGCCTCGAGTTCGATGGCGTCGGATACTTGCTGTCGTAGTTCTGTCCAGTACCCGATGTCCTCTTGTAGTGCTGAAAGTCGCTGCATCAGCTGGCTGGCGTTTTTCGGATTGCTCCAGAGATTCGGATTAGCGCTCTGTTTCTCTAGTTCCTCAAGTTCCGTCATCCGTGCGGATAAGTCAAAGACGGCTCCAGATCGACTCAATCCGTGTAGCCAGTTCTTCCAGACGATTCGATAGTTCGCTCATAGTGCTCCTCTTTGTGCTAGCCTCTCTTTCAATCCGGGCCGGTGTCTCAGCCAGTGCCCAACAAACCGTCCACAAATGCCTGACGGTCAAATGGAGCCAAGTCTTCGATTCTCTCTCCTGTTCCTACAAAGCGAACCGGGAGATGTAGCTGGTGGCCGATCGACAACACCATGCCCCCTTTGGCGCTGCCATCCAGCTTGGCCAGGACAATGCCACTGACCTTGACGGCCGCAAGGAATTGCTGGGCCTGAATCAGTCCATTTTGACCAGTCGTGGCATCCAACACAAGCAACGTCTCGTGCGGAGCCCAGGCGATGCGCTTGGCGATGACCCGCTGGATTTTCTCTAGCTCTGCCATCAGGTTGTGCTGCGTGTGCAGGCGTCCTGCTGTGTCAACGATCAGTACATCTGCCTTGTGAGCCTGCGCGTATTTCATGGCGTCAAAGGCTACCGCACTGGGGTCCCCTTGTTGTGGACCTGCAATGACCGGAACGCCGGCGCGCTGCCCCCAAATTTTGAGTTGGTCCATTGCCGCCGCACGGAATGTGTCCGCGGCGGCCAGAACCACTTTCTTGCCCTGTGTCTTGAACTGATAGGCGAGCTTCCCGATACTCGTTGTCTTGCCCGATCCATTGACGCCTACGATCAGTACAACGACCAACGGCCAATCCAGGTTCAGTGGCTCGGTTTCGGGGAGTAAGGCCAGGATTTCCTCGCGCAGAATCCGCTGCAGAGCCTGGGTCCGGTAGATGCCTTCTTTGCTAACTCTCTGCCGTAGTCGCTCCACAAGCGCAAGTGCAGTCTCGACGCCCGCGTCCCCTTGAATTAGAAGAGCTGCTATGTCCTCCCAGGTCTCTTCATCAATATCACCAGCCCCGAGTAGACTGACGATCTGGCCAAAGACGCTGGTGCGGGTTTTACGCAGGCTTTCGAAGATGCCTTTCATCCGGTTGTCTCTCCTCCGGTGTAATCTCCTCTAGCTGAGGCTCTGGCAGGGATTATAGCTGCTGCGTGTTGGACCGTCAAGAGACACAGGAATCGTCCGGTCCAGGCTGATACGATTGGGGGTGACCTTGCAGTGTATCGCGCGTATCTGCACGCCCACCTCTGCGGCAGCGCGCAGTGCATCGCCGAAGTCCGGATCGGTTCTGTCGTTGGGGGTGAAACATTCGACGTCGCTGCGCTGCACGACGAAGATGACCGAGGCTTGGTCACCCTGGTGCACTGCGGAGACGAGTTCGTGAATGTGCCGGCGTCCTCGGAGGGTGGGGGCATCCGGGAACTTTGCCAGATGCCCTTCGACCAAGGTAACGGATTTGGCCTCTATCCACCACTGCCGGTTGTCTTGGCCGAGCAGCAGAAAATCGAGACGGCTGGCGCCGAGATGTGCTTCGGTCCGGACTACCGCGTCTTTGTCAACCCACGGTAGGTATCCGCCACGTAGGGCTTGGGCTAGCAGCGCGTTGGGGAGATGCGCGTCCAGGGAAACCAGTATCTCGCCATACTCGATCAGGGCTAGATCGTAGTCGGTTTTCCGATGCGGATGGCCGGCACGCTTCAGCCACACGGTCCGGTTGGGAATCAGCAATTCCTCCAGCCGTCCTGGGTTTGCCAGATGCGCTGAAGTCACTTGGTGGCCGATGCGGACCCCGACGCGGAATCGGTTCGACCTTGTGAGGAAGGTTCCCTCTACGAGCGTGCCCAGATCCAGTCCGACTTCACTCAGGCTAAGGCGTCACGTGGTGTTCATAAGCCAATTCTACTGGGGCCCATCTGCCCGTCAATTTGTAACGCAAGCGATATTGATCCTTAGTTGTGCTACGATTTCAGCTGTGATAGAATGATTCATGATAGCAAGGGGTGGAATGGCATGCTCTGCCACAATACTAACCTGATATCCGCGTCATGGACTGCTCCCCCCCCCGTCGAGTCCGATATCTGCACAATCCAGCCGCTGTTTTTTGTTTAAAATAGGTTATAATGGAACCGGAGCGTGGCCATACCATCGGCTCTGAGTTCGCTCTATTGAGGTGCTCGGGTTATAATCATCAGCGATCACGTCCTGGTTCAGTAAGGAGGCTCCTATGCGCGGGAACAGAAGTCTGGTCATTATTGCGTTGGTATTGATCGTTCTGGCTGTCGCGGCCGGCGCGGTCTACTTCTACCTCAATATGATGGCCCCTGGAAGTGGGCCGGACTCTGACCTGGAGGCGACTCCGGAACTTGAGCAGGTGGCCATGACTGAGATTGTCGTGGCCATACAGAACATTCCGCGCGGCATGCCGATCAGTGTTTCTGACCACGCGATCTCGCTGCAGGAGTGGCCGAACGCCAATCTGCCTTACGAGTACTATGCCTCCTTGGATGAGGTCGACGGCAAGTTCGCCCGGATGGAAATTGCCCGTGGTATGCCGGTTATGCCCGACATGGTGGGGCGCCCAGGCGGCATGCTATCGGTCAATGGCTCTGCAGCAGCTTTGTTTGAGCCAGAGGACCGAGTTGCGTATGCGATACCCTTTGACACTCAGGGGGCCATCGGGTGGGCTGTGCAGCCCGGCGATCGTGTTGACGTGCTTGCGGCTTTGAACATCGAGTCCGTGTACACGGACTTCTTGGACGGTGGTGTGAAGCAGTTCACCTACCTTCTCAGTGGCGCGGAGGGCGAGGCTGCTCAGTCCAGCCCTTACGGTGATTTCGAACTCCTACCGAATGGTCAATGGGCAGCCATCTACCCTGTGGATTCCCAACCCGCTGTGAATCCTGCGTTGCTCGTCCAGATGACAGTTCAGGACGCGGTAGTCTGGCATGTCGGGATATGGGATCAGGGCGCCGGGACTGGCGATCAGTCAGGCCTGGAATCCGGTGTTGGGACCGACGGTGGTGTGGCACCCTTGGCGGGTGGGGCCGCGGCTGCGCCAACACCTGTGCCCGTAGCCGAGGAGGCCCGGGAGGTCGAGCTCGTGACGCTGTTGGTGACACGCGAGGATGCTTTGGTGCTCAAGTACCTCCATGAAATGGGGGCAGATCTGGATCTGGCGCTGCGACCGGCCGGCGTGACGGGCACGGTGCTGCAGACTCAACCGATCTGGTTCCGTTACATTCTGGACAAATATCAGCTACCCGACTCAATGCCCGACGACGCTGTGGCCCCCGTACAGGTTCATCCTCCTCTAGAGGCACTTCCTGAACCGACTGAGGTACCGCAAGAGTAGGGCCAGGAGGATAGAGCCAGGCATGCCGGATCGAATAAAGGTATTGATTGTAGACGATATTGCTGAGACGCGAGAGCAGTTGCGAAAACTGCTCTCGTTTGATCCTGATATCGACGTGGTGGCATTGGCGGCCTCGGGTGAGGAAGCTGTCAGTATTGTTGCAGAAGCCTACCCGGACATCATCTTGATGGACGTCAACCTTCCTGGAATGGATGGCATTGCTGCCACTGGGAAGATCATCGAGATCGTTCCATCGGTTCAAGTGATTATGCTCTCGGTTCAGGGCGAGACGGATTACCTCCGTCGCGCGATGATGGCCGGGGCACGTGACTACCTGACGAAACCGCCCGGTGCTGATGAGTTAATGGACGCAATTCATCGCGCCTTTGAGCTGAAACAGAAGATGGGCACTGGGATGTTGGGCCCTCTGCCCGGGCGGGATGCGCAGCAGACACAGGCTGCGGCCTCTGGGGCGATGGACGCCAAAGTCATTACGTTTTACAGTCCTAAAGGTGGAACGGGGTGCACGACTCTGGCAGTGAATGCGGCGGTCGCTTTGCAGTCGATCTTGGGTTCCGAGGCCAGGATATGTCTGGTAGATGCTAACCTGCAGTTTGGTGATGTGTCGATCTTCATGAAGCTGCAGCCATCACGTACGCTGGCGGATCTGGTTTCGCATGTTGGTGACCTGGATCCGGATTTGCTTGAGACGATCCTGGTGACACATAGCTCGGGTGTAAAGGTCCTGGTAGCACCGAACTCACCGGAAGAGGCGGAGATATTCCGGGAGTCCGGCACGGAGGAGAATGGCGCCAACGCAACGCTCCGGACCATTCTTCAGTTTGCCCGTCCGCTCTTTGATTACGTTATCATCGATACGGCCCATCAAGTGGACGAGATTCTGTTGGCTGCGATGGATATGACGGACTTGCTGCTGGTCGTGACGCGCCCGCTGATCCCTGAAATTCGTGGTGCCCGGATGTTCATTGACCTGTTGCGGAAGCTTAATTACGACTTTGATAGAGTTGGTTTGGTCATCAACAGCGTGGACGGTAAGCGGATGGGTATTCAGCCGGAAGCGATTGAGCGTGCAATGATGCCGGCGCTTGCCCACGTGCCAATGGACGAGCGCACTGCACTGCGTGCTGCCAACCTTGGTGAACCGGTGATGGTAAAGGGTGCTCGGACTGCGCTGGGGCAGGGCATTCTGAGAATGGCCAATTCGATTCACGAGCGGGTTCACGTGGTAGCAGAGGAAGAGCAACCGGAGGTCGAGACACCACGTCGCTCTGGTCTAGGCCGTCGGCTTTAGTCTCTGGCGCCGGATTAGCAGGATTCAGTGAGGTGAGGCATGTCGCTCTTACGCAGGATTGAAAAGAAACCAGGAAGCGCTTCGGATCGAAGCCAGAGAAGTCCGTCTTCTCCCGAGCCTTCGACTCCTTCCAGCCGCGCTGTGCAACGTCGGCCGGTGCCGCAAGCTCGTGATGCCTACATGGATCTCAAGAACCGAGTCCAGAACCGGCTGATCGCGGAGTTGGATCCTGCGATGGATGTATCTCGGATTGATGAGGTGCGCGGCACGATCAAGGAGATGTATGATGCAATTCTCCAGGAGGAGAGCATCATTCTGGGGCGGCGGGAAAGGGACGCGCTCTTCGAGCAGATTGTAGCTGAGATTCTGGGCTTGGGGCCGCTTGAGCCGCTGTTGGCAGATGAATCCATCAGTGAGATTATGGTCAACGGGCCCAAGAAGATCTTCATCGAGCGCGGCGGCAAACTCCAGCGTGTGAATGTTACGTTTGAATCAAATGAGCACTTGATGCGCATCATCGAGCGCATAGTGGCGCCCCTGGGGCGACGCATTGACGAGAGCAGCCCTACTGTGAATGCCCGGCTCAAGGATGGCTCACGGGTGAATGCGGTCATCCCCCCGATCTCTCTGCAGGGCCCGATTCTGACAATTCGTAAGTTCTTCACGAAGCCGTTGACAGTGGAGGATTTGATTCGCTTCGGCACGGTGACGGAGGAGTCCATTGAATTCCTCAGGGCGGCTGTTGTTGGGAGGATCAACGTGGTGATCTCGGGCGGTACCGGCACGGGGAAAACGACCTTCTTGAACGTCCTTTCGGGTTATATCCCGGCAGACGAACGTATTATCACGATCGAGAATGCTGCGGAGCTACAGCTTCGTCAGGAACACGTTGTCACGCTGGAGTCACGTCCCGCCAACGTTGAGGGTAAGGGTGAGATTGATATTCGCGACCTGGTAATAAACTCACTGCGGATGCGCCCTGACCGGATTGTTGTCGGTGAGTGCCGTGGTGGTGAGGCCCTGGATATGTTGCAAGCCATGAACACCGGACACGAGGGCAGTATGACGACGTTGCATGCGAACAACACGCGTGATGCGCTCTCCCGTTTGGAGACGATGGTGCTTATGTCCGGTATGGAGTTGCCTCACCGTGCCATCCGGGAGCAAGTGGCAGCCGCTATCGATATGATCATTCAGCTGTCGCGCATGCGAGATGGGTCTCGGCGTGTGACCTCCATCACCGAGGTACAAGGTATGGAAGGTGATGTGATCACGATGGCCGATATCTACAAATTCGAGCAAACCGGCTACGAGAATAACAAGGTCATTGGCCGGCTTCGCCCGACCGGGCTTCGCCCGAAGTTCATGGATCGTATTGAGCAGGCCGGTATCCATCTACCTCCGTCCATCTTCGGCGTTGCTCAGCGATTGCGTTACTGACCCGAGCCCGCATCATCAGCCAATCCGGTGCCCGGGGCGGGTTTGGCTTGGAGGAGGTTGATCAGTATGGGGTTCATTATCTTAGTCGGCGCGATACTGCTAATAGGCGTCATCCTCTTGGTCTTTGGCTTGTCCAGACAACCCACTGGACAGGCTCTGGTCGAAGAGCGCTTGGGAAACCAGACAGCTGCTGTTTCCGATACTCCATCGGAGCAGCAAGATGGACCTGGTTTTGTCAGTACTGTCGTTGACCGAGCCGTCGCAGGGCGCGGTTTTGCGGCCAACCTGTCAACACAACTGGCTCGGGCAGACCTCAAGTGGACGGTCGGTGAGTTTCTGGTCCTGACGCTGCTTGCGTCGCTATCCCTTGGCTTGGCTGCGTTTGCCATCAAGCGCTACGTTTTCATTCCCGTTGGTGTCATCGCGGGTTTCTTCATTCCTCGGATCTATCTCGGCTCGCGCGAAAGCAAACGTCTTAAGGACTTCAACGACCTGCTGAGTGATTCGCTCAACCTGATGGTCAACTCCTTGCGCGCAGGCTATTCCACGATGCAGGCTCTGGAGGTGATCTCCACCGAAATGCCGGCGCCGATTTCGGAGGAGTATGGCCGGGTCGTTCTTGAGCTCCAATTGGGCGTCTCATTTGATGCGGCTATGGCCAACTTGCTGCGGCGTATGCCCAGCCCGGATCTGGATTTGGTCATCACAGCGATGAGCGTACAGCGTGAAGTCGGTGGTAACTTGGCTGAGGTTTTGGATGCGATCAGCTTTACCATTCGCGAGCGTGTCCGGATCAAGGGAGAGATCAGGATCCTGACGTCACAGGGGCGCGCTACAGGGGTGCTGATTACGTTCCTGCCGGTTGTCCTGACCGGGGTGATCTCCCTGATCAATCCTGAGTTTGTTGCTCCACTCTTCAATGATCCGTGTGGTTGGATGATGTTGGGCGTGTCCGTCGTGCTGATTGTGGTGGGATACATCGTGATCAACAAGATTGTGAGCATAGAGGTCTGAGGAGGACACGATGGGGGGCGTACTGACTCTCGCTGGGCTCCTGGCCGTTGTCGGCGTGGTTGTCTTGATTGTCATGCGCGGTCGTGGCTCCACGCAAAGCGTGGAAGACCGGCTCAATGAGCTGGCTGCTTTGGGACAATCGGTGACGCTTGAGGAGTTGGAGCTCTCACAGCCGTTTAGCCAACGCGTGATTGTCCCGATGGTCGAAGCCTTGAGCAAGGTGGCACAGCGATTCACGCCGGCCAACACGCTGGAGTCAACCCGACACAAGCTGGCGCTTGCGGGTATCGGACACAAGATCAAGGCTGCGCAGTTCCTTGGCTA
>Ga0114918_10001014_pt1 | contig 24722 bp, 47 predicted proteins | sample LantaG_FD_87015 | JGI IMG/M metagenome (GOLD analysis project Ga0114918, IMG submission 87015) | Deep subsurface microbial communities from Baltic Sea to uncover new lineages of life (NeLLi) - Landsort_02402 metaG | ecosystem: Environmental > Aquatic > Marine > Oceanic > Sediment | place...
ATATGAAAGATGATTAAGATCTTTTTTCTTCAATATCCCTAATACCTTGTATATAGATAGCTTTAAGTTTTTGTGTGCGCTTTCTCATAGATGGTTTTATATATGATTGACCATCACTAAGCCGTCTCCTTTGTTTAGTTTGTTTCTCTTTCTGCTTATACCGCTTAAGCATTCTATCAATAGATTCTTTTTCTTTCTTTTTGATTATTATCATATATTTAAAGCAACTATAATTTTAGCGATACTGCCTTCGATTTTAGATAGTCGCCTTTCTATCTTATCATCAAATTGTTCTAACTTTGAATCTATTACATTTCCTAACTCTTCTGACTCTGCATTAACATCTTTCTCCAAACCACTAAGTTGGTTTTCTATGTAGTTGGTTACTCGATCTAATTCAGTATCAAATTCATCTGCAGTATCACCAATGTAATCTTCATGATCTTCTATTGTGTTTTCAATATTTGAAACCTTGTTCCAAATTAAAATAATACCTATTGCCCCTAAAATCATAAGTACTGTAAGTATGCCTAAAGTAAAATAAAATGCTTCCATGATGTGTTGTTATTTGTTATTTATTATTATATGGTAAAATGTATAAAAGTTTAAGCACAAAAAACCCAGAGTCCTAGAATCCTGGGTTTTAAAGTTTATATGTTATTATTGAACTTGAACTACTGTACCTGATGGTATGACTGTATTATCAGGGATAGTAACACCTTCATAAATTGTTACGTTATCTCCAATAGTGACACCAGCACCAATGATACAATTATTATCAATAATAGTACCAGCTCCAATGTAAACCTGGTCTCCTAATTTTGTCCCAGGTCTAATTAATGAACAGCACCCTACGGTTAACCCTTTGCCTACTGTAACTTCAGATAAATTATTACACCCTTTAAAAAAAGTATGTATATCAGATCCTCCTAATTGAACATTCATAGTTGATATTCTATCATCACCCTCTTCTAATGCAATTACCCACGGTATATTTCCACTAGCCTGAGGATAATCTGATTCATCGTACTGTTCAAATTCACCAGGTTTTAATAGTGATGTAATTTTAGTAGCCCAGGTGCCTTTTCCATAAATGTTTAACATATCTTTATTAATTTATTTTATATATTTTTATGTAATGTAATTTATTTCAACATCTCCTATTGTAGTATCAGTTACCCAGTAAGGTTTATGTTGAGGATCTGTTGTTGATGATTCTGTTAGGGCATGACGATCTATGTAAGGATCATGGCTCTGTTTTTTGATTTTCTTAAATGCAGTAGGTTTAAGCATAAGGTTAAATAACTCTGCTACTAAATTATCTTCAACGTATATTTCTTTTACCATTTTATTGCTTATACCGTTTGTTGAAGTATACTCATTCTGAGACTCTATGATTTTAGCCACATATGCCTTTGGGTACTCTACTTGGTATGTTTTTTCAATACCACAGTAGTCTATTGTTTTTACGTTTGTCATGTTTTAATGAATTAGAGCGAAAGACGAGGTTCGAACTCGTGACCCTCAGTTTGGTAAACTGATGCTCTACCAACTGAGCTACTTTCGCTGGTAATAAAAAAGGAAGACGATGCGAAAGGATTTGAGAATACCTTCATTAACGAGAGCTGCTTTATATTAGACTACCACCATTTGGACTGCCGTCCTATTACTTAATTAAACCGGCCGAGGCTTAATCATCATAATTGATTATCACATCTTTAAGTGTACCTTACGCCACATACTCTTTGCGTTGTTCAGTCATTAACCAGGGTTTGGCGGTTGGCCTACCTGGAAGTCTTTGCAAAATCTCTGTTAGATTTTAATGCGTTAAACCTTTAGCTCTGGTGATTAACCAGTTCTGAATTTCTCATTTGAGATATTAGTGAACCATCGTTCTAGCCAAGTGCCTTATTCCCTTTTGCTCAGGAATTTTTCAGCAACGCATCTACACATAATTAGAAATATCATTTAGGAGCTACCTAAAGTTTTCCGTTCTGTGCCTTCCCATAATTTTAAAGAACGTATTAATCCGTTTGGATTTATTATTATATACTTATTTTAAAAATAGTTTAAGTTTATTTAAAAATAGTTTAAGTTTATTTAAAGATTGTACCAACTAAAGCTATCCCAATCCTTTCTAACCTAGTAGCAGTTCTACCAGACCACATGTTGTTTTCTTCTAAATCGCTAGCCCAGTCATTAAGATACTGTCTTAAAAACAGAATGTCTGAATGATCCACTACAAAATATTTAACATCTGCACCATTAGGTAATCTACACTCAAATGCTAATAGTGAATATACTGCATGATTATACTTAATTGGTAATAAATGAAACCCCCAAGAATTCTGCCCATCATGTAATTGCAAATCTAATAGTCCTATTGATAAATTCCACCTTCTGGTTAACCATGATATCTTTTGTAATATTTTCATCTTATTATTGTTTTTTAGATTTTGGTGAACAGCCTAACATAATGGTAACTCTAAAAGGTTGTTTATGTGAAGGTTTTATTTTAAATTCCTTAATCACATCTTCAATTATTGATTCAAACTTATCTTCTTCTAACTCATAATCAAGAAATGGAATATGCTTACCCATCTCATCTATTGTGGCATTTTCAACTAATAAGTCAAAATCTGCAGATGGCGTGGCTGCTTTAAATAATCTTCTATAACATTCGCTAATTGCTTTTTCTTCTTTAGGTGTTGCTCTCATGCTTGTTTTGGTTTAAAAATATTTTCAATGTCTTATCATTGTCTTGTATTTCAAAATCTAAACTACCAAAGTGGCCTAAATCTTTATATAGAGTTAATAACCTACCTATGGGTTTATCATTCTTGGCATGATTGATTATCTCTATTCTATCTAATTTTTCAATGTCTACTTTCATCTCTATTGTTTTAGTTTTTTATATAGGATTACCTGTTGGTTCACTGTATATTTTAGTTAGCTCATACGTACTATTTCCTGTTTTAAACTTTACATAACCACCAATTCTCTCCTGAATGATTTCAGTAATAGGTGTTGTTTGCCAAGTAAAGAATTGATTGAATGGAGACATCATTAAACTTCTACCAATAGCAGGTTTAGTATGTTTTGCTTTAAACGTACCGTCCTCTTTAAATTCCAACCATTTAATATCTTTTGATTGTTTAGTTAGTCCATCTCTCTCCCTTACGAGTTTCCAATTAAATTCATTTTCAAGTGCTCCTTGTTCTACTGCCACTCGTAGGATGTTATCTAAACCTACTGTTACTGGGATTTTCGTTTGTTTTATTTTACTCATATAAATTATATTTGTGAACCCGATAGGATTCGAACCTATGACCGTCGCCTTAGAAGGGCGATGCTCTATCCAGCTGAGCTACGAGTCCATAAAATTAGGAGGAGGTTTATGGGTGTTTCAAGGTTTCTGGTTTGCCGACCTTACTATAAACCTTTTTTCAATGGTGTCGAGCCTAACAGCGTACTCACCCCCTCCTAAATGTTTTATTCTAATTCTCCGTTACTCCATGCTTCATAAACTATTTCCATAATACCTTCATCAGTATCAGCTTCTTCCCAGCCAGTAGATTCATTCCATACAAAGAATTCTGTACTCTTTGGAGTTTCAGCAATTCTTACTGATAAGTTTTCTCCATTTACTTCAAGATCGTATTCATTAGTGGTTGCCCACCATACTTCGTCTTTGGCTTTTACATCGATAGTATTTTCCATGATTAGAGTTTCTTTAATGTTTCGTCTTTGATACCAACAGTCTTGTCATAATACCTTTCACCACAGATAGCATCCTTGTATTGTTCAGCCCAGTCTGGTCGGATTGAATAACCGTTTGCATTAGTTCCAATAACTCTTCCTTTTTCAAGTTTGTCTCTGAACACTGGAAGTACATTACCATCACGATCAGTTTTACCTTCAGGGTGTGGTACACATGTCATTGGCCTGATCCATGAAACCTTGTCTCCTACGTTGAATTCTACTTTTGATTTTGTCATTTGTTATTTATTTAAAGATTAGTACCGCTGAGTGGATTCGAACCACCACGAGCTTTCAGCTCAACAGATTTTAAGTCTGTCATGTCTACCAATTCCATCACAACGGCATTCGGTTTTACTTTTTCTTTTTGTTATTAGGTGTAGTTGTTTTTGCGCTAAAGATAATAGAAAATAGTATGTTCAACCCAAAGGCTTGCCAGAATCCAATAGAATTAACTGGATCAATTGCTGGTACTAAACATTCATTCCAAAGCCATTGAGTAGGCCATGCAGTAATTAAGGCTAATGTAGTATAGCCTATAATAAGTAAAAAAGCGAATGCGAATGGTGCGGTAATTTTTTTCATATTTGTTATATTGTTTATAGTATAATTATAACAAGTAGAAACAGATTCTGAAAGAGTTTAGTAAAAAATTATTCATCATCATCTTTATCATTATAAATTCCATAAAGAAACACGATTAAAAAGAAAGGCCATGCCACAAACCAGAATATTCTTTCAAACATGCTAGCATGCTCCATATCCATTCTATGATAAAGTATGTCAAAGCAAAGCCCACATAGAATACCTATTCCAATATAAATTAAAAGATAGTTAGATACCATTAACGAATTCTTTTATCTGTGTTTCTGGTACATTACCAATCTTCTTACCTTTGATCTCCCCATGTTCAAAATAAAGGAGAGTAGGAATACTTTTTATTCCATAGTCTTTAGCCATGTCTGATTCTTCATCCACATTACAAAAGACTACTTTTATATCTGGGTTTTCCTTAGCAAATTTTTCTATTGTGGGTTTCAACACTTTGCACGGTCCACACCATTCAGCCCAAAAGTCAACTAATACTCTAGGTCCATTAAAATCTTCTTTGGTCATAGTAAGTTATTTTCTTTATTTATTATTATATAGCAAAAATGTTTTTTGTTTAAGGTCGGCCGGGAGAGACTTGAACTCTCATGTAACCAATTACTCTTTCTACAAGGTATAAGCTTGAGGAGATACCGGCCGGAGCAGTTACCTTACGGCGGTTACTATGATAGAAGAATCTAATGAAGTTTGATTTCCATCATTAGTTTGACAACAAGTTAAACTCCCTCTTTGTTCTATTACTCGTAGGGAACTATGAGTCTTAGTGTTAGAGATAGTAAATGCGGAGCCAGGGAAGAGGTTCCATAATTTGTAATGGTTACCCTGAACCGGTTCTTTAGTCATCCAGTCTTTGATGTTTCTTGTAGACATGGTTTTTAAAATTAAAGGTTTATAAAAAAAAGGTGGTTGTTTATTCTGAGTTCTTAGATGGTCGGCACATTATTTCAATGGCGGTCGCACATTCGTCGCACATTTTCATAACTATACTGTCGCACATAGTTCTCTTAGTTAAAATATTGACCTATCAGTTGCCAGATAGCAAAGCCAAGAGCGCCAACAACAAAGGTTCCTAAAACTAGCACTAAGGCGTGTCCTAATAGTAATAAGCAGCTTTCGCAAAAATTAGCTACTTTTTGTTTTGTAAGTATTTTATTCATTATTCTTAATTTAATATTATATAGCATCAGAGTCTTTTTGTTTAAACGCGTTGCCTAATTTTCTTTTATTTTTTTCTTTAACCACATCTTCCTCTAAATCATCCCATTCTTCAAAATAGTCTGGATCACTAGTAATAGGAAGATAGTCTATATAGTCGACAGCATTCATAGTAGGACAAACCTTAGGAATAACGAACGCGGTAAATTCATATCCTGCTCCCCACTCTGGTTGGCATTCTCTCGCAGTCTTAAAAGTATCGTTAGCGAATCCTATAGGTTTACAATCTCCGTAGTATTGAGCATTTAATCCATCAGCCTCGTAATGACCACCAGTCTCGCCGCATTGGCAGGTCTTGGTAGTATACGATAGACTAAAGATATCCTTGCAGGTATTACAGTATAATAGTTTCATTCTTTCTTTTATTTACTAGCAGCATGTACAATCCTTCCAGAGTTTCCCATTCCTACAGGTCTCCCCTAGTTCATCTTCCATCTCACTGGATAGCTTAGTCTTATGTCTTGCGATTAGTGATTCATTAGACTGACTTAATTCTGGAAACCTGGCATATTCATAGTAAGCGTCACTAAGTAAAGTTACGGCTTCAGAAGTTGATATTGGTCCATCTCTATGTAAGTCTTCCAGGTCTTTGATATACCCAGCTTTCTTATTTAAGATTCGATCTGCACATGTCATTACAATATGTCCTTGATCAATGAGTCTTTGGATAATGCTTTCTTTTGTCATTGTTTACAAGTTAATGAATTTATGGATTGATTTTAGTCCTTTGAATATTACCAGGCATGCCATGAGTACCATGATGAGGTTAGCACTTGTACTGATTGCGGATAAGGACTCCGCAATGGATGCTAGAGCATCTGCTTGGTTTGTATGATCATCTAAGAATTTGTCCATTTGTAGTTATTTTGTTATTTAATATAATTATAACAGGTACCTGTAGTATCTGAAAGTTTCTGGCTCTCTTTTTTTACAAGAGCAGATTTTTTTCTGGACTAAACTTGCTTAATTTCACTTACTTATGGACTAAGAGATTCTGGATACTAGTAAAATTCTGGCTAGAAATTATGCTGCTGCCTGAACTCATGAGCCAGCTAGACCTTAAATGACCCAAGGGTATTTTACTATGCAAGGGTATTATTCACTGGACTACTAGTACCACCACCACTACCACAAATAGACCATCCAGGTACTACCACCACCGGTACCACTACAACCACTACTAGACCACAATAGACCACAATAGTATAGACCATGTACTACTACCACTACCAGTACTATTAGACCATTGATAGCTAGATTGCCTGCTAGAGTCCCTATAGGGCTAAATACTGCTCTAGACTGGTAGATCGCGTATACAGGGATTTACTAATAGATTATGCCCTAATGGTTGTTGTGGCAAGCTGGTGGACACTATGGGCTAGAGAGGATATGGCACTACTAGCTCTAGAGGCTGATATAACCTATATATGCTATATAAGGCCGTCTAGAGGTGATATAATGGGCTATTTGTGTGTCTAGATGCAGTCTAGGGAGCTATATATGTGATATAATGAGCTATATATGGGCTATATATGGGTATATATGCCTGCTAAGTGCTCTTTTTTCACACTAAAATAGGCATTTTTACTTGGTCCTGTGGGGCTGCTCTAGAAAGGCCCATCTAGAGTGTGAGTTTTGTGTGAAATTTAAGCACTAAAAAGGGCAGCCTAGTCCAATACGGATTTGTGGCTGCCCTATAACCTGGATTAAAACGGAAATTAAAAACCAGGTTTAGTATTTAGAGTAATTGCAATACCACAGATGGAACGGTTAAAACCACCTAGCAGTATTGCAATACTTATATTATGCTTCTCCTCGGATCATAGCCGCTTCAGAAGTAGTTAGTAATTGTTTGTTAGCAAATGGGTTGATATCCAGTACGCCTTCAGTATCATATTGCTTTTTGCAAAGTATATTACCAGCGGTTACCATTAGATTCCCCATTTTACCTTCGTTAATAGTATACTTAGAATCATTAGAGGCAAAATTGGTCATACCATTTACAACATCCCAAACAGACATTCCAGATTTAGCATTTTTCATTTGAACCTTTGTAAAGGTATTAGGATCAGCACCTAAATCAGAGTATGCTTTCATGGCACGATCTACAGGGATATACTTTTGGATGTAGTTATAATCAATAGTCTTATCCAATGATAATATACTAGAGGCAGCACGTTGTAGTTCTGCTAAACTTGCATCTGTATTATTAGCCTTTTTAATATTGTCAGCTAATCCCACTGGTTGAAAGTTAGTAGATGCCATACGGATCATATGTTCGTTAAACTCATTGATGTTTTTCTCACTAAGGTTATGTAATCCGTAGTTTTCAGCAAATGCGGTGGATGTCATACCGTTTGAACAGATTAGTCGTTCTAGGTAAGGTGATACTTCCAATCCACGTGTTGGGGTATTTCTGAATGTTACACCAGTATTGAATACTTCATTGGTCATTCCTGGTACATTAAACATTCCTTGTGGTGATACACAGTTAATTTGAGTTCCACCATATAGATCAGATCCCATATGCGTTACACCTAATCCATATTGGTCGATGTACCTAGATGCAAAGTCGACAAAATTCTCTTGGCTAATAGATGCATATCCTGCAGGTAGTATATCAGTAATCTTTCTAGAAGATGGATCCACTAATAGAGTAACTGTTTGTTCGTTACGACTTGACTTAGCAGATTTCATCATTGTAACTAATTGGCGTAAACCATCATTACCAAATCCATCAGAGAACCTTTTAGCAAACGCCTTAGGGATTCTTAATCGACCTAGTAGTTTACCGAATGCTTTATCCGTTACTTCAATTTTAACACCATCGATGTCAATATGGTTGTTGTCCACTACATTAAACTCAGATAGAGTAATTTCCTTTCGCATTAACTGATTGTTAATTGCTTCTGCCTTTTTAACGTCGAATGCAGATTGACTTAGCGTTGTAATACTTTTCATAATTTACCGTTTATTTAATTTGTTTTTATATAATATAAATATAATCAATTTTGTTGGGAATTGAAAATTTTTCTAGGTCTTTTTTCATAGAAGTTATTAACAATTTGCCTTTCTTTATTTATTCACTAACCTCATCCTTTACTTCATCCTTTAATCCGAATAGTGCATCGAATTGGAGTCCGTCCTTTTTAACTAATTCTTTTTCTTTCTTCTTTAGTTGTTTTAAGGATTCAGATTTTTTGAACCTTTCAGTATCATATGTTACATTACCTGAGGCAGTTAGATCAAAGAACATTTGTTTACCAACATGTCCTCTTCGGTTCTTAGAGAATACCACGTACCTTTCGTCTTGTGTACGTTCATCAACGAATCTAATCTCCATCATTCCAGTCGTCATATGCTTTAGTTTGTTAGAACCCACAAAGGTTCCTCCTTTATTTACCTGTTGTATATTAAGGAACGATGTATACTTCTTACCTTTATTCTGACCTAGATTTTGTTTGTACATCATATCCAATAACCACTTCTCTGATCCATTACTGGTCATCTTAGCATGTTCACGGATAGTTTGTTGAAGTTCTACGAATGAATCTATTAATACTAGATCATAACCAGTTTCAAGGATTTCATTTAATACCTTCCTTGGATCTTCATCGTCTTTGATATCTTGTGGAAAGAATATATCCAATTCCCCAAACTTAGGGTATCTTTGAACATATAAGTATAGATCCACTTGATTCATTTCTGCTGATATAAACAGTACCTTAGATCCATCCTTTTTTGCATTAGCAATAATATCTAGAGTAACTGTTGATTTACCAACTCCTGGATCTCCTACTACCATCCAGTTAGTAGCTTTCGGTACACCACCATCGATTGAAAATAAACCATCTAATGGGGTATTTGTTTTGTGGGCTTCAAATAAACCTTTAGCATATTTGACTTTACTGATCTGTGTCAGTCTTGAATTTAGTTTAGATACTCCCATTACTTAGACTGGTTTTTAGATTCATATTCTTTTACTTTTAAAACCATTGCTTTGAATCGGTTTACCGCATCCCATGCAGGGACTGCTAATCCTTGAAGTAAATTGTCTTGAAGGTCTTTAACCATTAGTAGATCTCCTTTGAGTTCCACTTTGTACTTGTTTGTTTTTTCTACCATTTTTCCGTTTTTTTAATTTTTATTATAATATAAATATAATCAATTTTGTTGAGAATTGAAAATTTTTGGGTGTCTTTTTTCTCAAAGTTATTAACACCTTATTAACAATTAGAATTCCTTTTGGATTCGGTCTACTTCTCGGTTATAGAAGTAATCCAATTTTGACTTAGCCATACCAATTGTAGTATGATCTTCCCCAGCTTCGATTGCTTCGGCTAATACACCTGCCCAGTATTGGATCTTAGGTAAGTAGCCATTTGCGTAACGATCTGATTTGTTGTTTCTGTAAGGATATGCCATAGTGTTTGTTTGTTTTATTATAATATAAATATAATCAATTTTATTGGGATTCGTACCATACTTTGGTAGTTATTTTCAAAAAGTTATTAACAATTAGTTATTGACAACGAACGCTTTGTCCGCCCAAGTTTTAGAGTTAACCAGTTTGTATTGATCCATGTCCATTAGATTAGTATTGTAGTATAATGAATTGATAGTACCTACCGTTAGATTAGCCAATATGCTTTCGTCGATTAGCTTTACCTTTTTACCAGTCCTTGAGAATATAGTTAGGTAGAAGTCCGATCCTTCTGGACAGAATTGTACAGTTTGTAAGGCTCCTTGTTTGTATCCACTAATGATAGCTTCTGGGTTGGCCATCAGCCTTGGGTTATCAAAGTTCCTTGCATCTGAACAGGTCATCCCCAATTTAGTCTTTGATATAAATCTGAATTTACCTGTAGTATACTGGCTTAAGATATCCACAGTCATAATGTTTTGGTCTCTTAGTACGATTTCCTTGTTTTGTAGTTCTAGCATATTTCCGTTTTTTAAATTTTTATTATAATATAAATATAATCAATTTTTCGCGATTGTGGCCATACTTAGGCAGTTATTTTAAGAAAGTTATTAACAATTGCTTCGCCATACCAGGGATAATCCTATCTACTGTACATCTACTATCTGGAACTGTACATCCACAATTACTAGTATACTCGGAGGGTCGTATTACAGGTGGTAAACTAGAGACACGCTTCACAGCCGGATTTGGATTCCCACTAGAGACATTGACACCTTTAAGTAATACTAGGGCTCTTGTCAGTTAATGTCTATAAGTACTTTGAGTGAAAAAGGCATATACTATGGTATCTAGAGTAATTACAGGCTAGTATATATTAAACTATTCTGGATCGTAGTACCAGTAACCAGATATTAGATATCAGACATCCGGTACGGAATAACTGATAGTACTATGATAACTACGACAGATATGACTGGTGGTTGGCATTACTAGTATACGCGATTATTAAAGGTATTGCGATTGTACCGTTGATTGTTATATGGATAATTGTATTGTTTGAGACTTTGTGGTATCTAGGGTTCTTGCTCTTTATATAGTATTTTGAGAAAAGCTGGTAGATTCCATTCATCGTTCCAATAGATTTGAGTCATTTGCTGGCTACAGTGGTTGTAATGGTTTTGCATGTTCTTTTGGAATTAGTGTGCCTATGTGCTGTCCTTTGATTACTTTGATTGTTATTCTATTAAACTGAAAGTATCTTATTGACCGCCTCTTTTCTTAGTAGCTCTTATTGGAGTTGTGGGTCTGGTTGGAGTTGGTTTAATGGATGGCTTAGTTGGCTTGGTGGTTGGCCTGGTGTTTATTACAGGTCTTGTATTGTTTACAGGCGTATTCCTAATTATAACCGGTTTAGTATTGTTAATAGGTCTTGTGTTTATTACAGGTTTAGTATTGTTAATAGGTCTTGTGTTTATTACAGGTTTAGTATTAGTTCTTGGCTTTGTTTTTATGACTGTTTGATTAGATAGCCCTCTATTAGTATTTGATAGATTACGATAAGTTTGTAAGCGTTTACCATAAACTAAGTTTCTTCCATATACATTACCTAAATATCTAGTTCTTGGACCGTATATATGAGAATAGTATGGATGACCGTTTTGATAGTTCCACCAGTAATTAGTATTCCAATTTCCATAATAAGGATACGCATTCCATGAGTTCCAATACCCTCCATAATTGTTATATCCATTGTACCAACCCCATTGCCAATTCAGCCAATAATTATGTGGACTATTCCATCCAAATCTATTATAGTAATATTGGTTTTGATAGAAAGAGTAATTTTGACTTTGTAAGAATAAGTAATAGTTATTAGCGAAAGTCCAGTCTGTTCTCATTTTCCAATCTAATTGACTCTGTGTCTGTATTATCTCAACATCATAGATATCATCAATGTTATTTGAATTGTATGAATTGATTTGCCAGTTTACACCACAGCTATTTACTGATAGAGTTAAGACTAGTATACAGATTAGTTTAATTAGATTTTTCATATTCTTATTGTGTTTAAGGTTAAGTAATCTATTATAATCCGAAATCTTTAAATTTTAAAATATTAGTTTCTTGTTCTAATAAACCTTTACTAACCATGTTATTAATTAATACTGCTTGTGATATCATTATTCTTTTTGTTGCTTCTCTATAATCTAGAAAACCTGCCCAATCTACTTCTTCTAATTGTAATTGTTTTTTGGGGACTTTTAAATCTTTTAATCCTATTTGTGAAAGATTTGAAATTTGAACAACATAATAATAAACAATCTTATTACCATACTTTTTAGTACTTACTGTAAATGTATGTTCTGTTTTGTCTATAAGATTCTTAGGAATAGTTATACCAACCTCTTCTTTAGTTTCTCGTATGGCTGCATCTAATTTTGATTCACTATCATCAATACCACCTTTAGGAATTCCATAAGATCCATACCAACCTCTTGATGTTGTATGAGCTAATAGTATTTTATTGTCATATATAATAGCTAGTCCTGCTGATATTTTAGTTTTCATATATTAAGTTAGTTATTATGCTAAGAGATCACCAAAATTATACTTTGGTTGCCATTGGTCTTTATGCTTTTCAATTACATCTTCCCATTCTTGCCTTAGCTTTGCAAGTCTTGGACTATCTTGTGTGGTTTGTGTCCACCCTTTCTTTAAACCATTTATCCATTTATGAACTCTTATCTCTACCTTATCAATTGCTTTAGGTTTTTTAGGATCGTTACCCCATCCACTAGTTTGCATTTCATTTAGAGATAGTATGTATTTCATTACATTGGTTATTTTATTATATATGGTGGCTTGTTTAGGTTATGATTTCTTTGGAAAATTCATACCGAATGCTTCTTCTAGTGAAGCAAGATATGGGCTAGGCTTTTCTTCTAATCCAAAATCATAGTTAGGTTGTATTGCACCTGCTTTAGGTATATCAGGTGGATCTACATATACCGGTTTTTTATACGGTTTAGGCTGAGTTTGCCTAGACTCTCTTAGCATCTCTGGTCTATTTTCACGCACCCACTGAATATACCATGGAGCTATCTTCTTAACATGTTCTATTGTTAATCCTGCGTATTTACCTGTTCTAAATCTCATATTGCTTGCTCATTAAACCAATTAAAATCATGTTCTGTTTTGTCTATAAGATTCTTAGGAATGCTTATACCAACATCTTCTTGCAGTCCTCCAAAACAAGACATACCTGTTAAATCTATTTGGCCAATATCATTAATACCACCCATTACGATTATTTTATGTTTCCCCATTCTTTCATCTTTTTACCCAATTGCCTACTTAAAAAAATAATTTTATCATCATAACTAAGGTTTCCTTTTTTAGAATTTGAAACGACCCAAAACAGTAAACACTTCTCACACAACTGACCTAATCCACGTATCCATCCTACACAATCCTTATCATATTGTAATGGATTTTCAGAATTCTCCATCTCTTTATCATGTTCACAACAATCTATATTTGTTTTGCATCCACATTTTACACATAATACTTTTTCTGGTTTACTCATCTGTTATTGCTATTTTATATTTCATACAATTCATACTTACATTCTTTGGTGTATAATCATTTGATAAAATTTCATTAACTTCTGGAAATGATTCTTTTGCTAAATCATGCATTGTATGTGAATCCGAAGATCCAACATTGTATATACCTTCTCTTTGTGATGCTACTAATCTAATAATACCATCAGCTATTCTTTGTACATAATCAAAATTACCTTTTACATCTGACCACGCGCCTGTATATTTAAATGGGAATTCTTTATGCCCACATCTAATTAGTAAATAATTATTTGATTTAAGTTCAATATACCCATCCGCTAATAATTTTGTATAAGAATACCAATTGTTAGCATGTATTGGTACATCATTCTCGGTTGGTAATCCTGTAGAATTTGCATAAACATAATCAGTAGATATATGAACTAGCTTTTTACCGTTTTCACTACACCAATCAGTTAACCTTGATACTGCTTTATAATTTATTGCCCAATGTAAATTTTTATCATTAGAATAAGTATCCGTATGAGCTATACAATTAATAATTATATCATAATCTTTAATATGTTGATAAACTGTTGTTACATCAGCAAAATCAAAATCATGAGTACTTCTACTAACACAATCCCAATTACTTAATCTAACTATTTCTTTGCCTAATAGACCATTTCCAATTACTACTACTTTCATTTTCCAAATTTATCTTTATCTGATATTATAAGTGGTTTCTTACCAACTATTATATTTATTTGATCTTTTATTTCTTTAACTTTATCCCATACTAAGCTATGTTCAGATGTTGGATTGTATTCACCCTTTACTAAATATGTAAATATAGTATTAGGTTCTAATGTTAAATATCCATGTGCATAATCTTCTCTTACTGTTAGAGGTTCTGATGATGAATCTAAATTATAAAATTCTGTTTTGAGGGTTTTGAGATTGTAAAGTATATCAATCACTGAACCTTGAATTACTTTAACACATTTAACTTGTGATGGGTTTGTCTGCCAATGCATTCCTCTAAAGGTGTATGCCTTTTCATTAGTTACAATATTTACTTGGTCCCAACCTCTTACATCATACGGCATAAAAATTCCACGAGAGTCTTTAAATTGCTTTATGCTCATTTCTTTTTATCTTTAAGAATGTCTGGGTTTTGTTTAATTGTCTGTCTTGTGATAAGATCTTTGATTCTTGTAGTTGACCAATTATGAGCTCTTGTTGTATACAAAACTTCAATAGGTAAGTGATCACCCGTGAATCGTTTTCCTATATAATCATCACCAAGAATTCTTAAACTAGGTTTATAGAATTCTATAAGATGAAGTAGTTCTTCTTCTGTCTGATATGTTACTACTTCATCTATGTATTGTATAGCCATTAAAGTCTTATACCTCTCATATAATGGGATAACTGGTTTGTATTTGGTGTATCTGGTTTCTGACGGATCTCTCTGTAAAAAAACCATAAAATAATCACAGTGTTTTTTTGCAGTTTCAAAGGTATAAATGTAACCTGGGTGTAGTAGATCAAAGTTACCTGCAGTAAAACCTATTCTCCCTTTTTCTTTATTCATACTTATGCAGCTTTAATTAATTCTTTATCTAAAATTTTAACTTCTTTAGCATCTTTCATTTGAAGTTGCTTTAATACTCTAGCCATTTCATCATCAGCTAATTTAATAGTTGCATCGTTAGCTCTCATTCTGATTTCTAACTTTACTTTATTTACATACGTAGTTAGCTTATCACTTTCTCCACCAATCATATCCATTTTAGAAATAATGATTTCTTCTTTCTTTCTTAATGCATTAATTTTTGCAGCTTTAGCTTTATCAGCAACCTTTAACTTACTTTGTGCAGCAGTATATTCATCACTACCTGATTTAAGATCAGCAGTAAACTTATCAATGTCATTTTCTTCTATCTCTAGTTTCTGGAGTTCTACTTTAACTTTAAATAATTCCTCTCCTAATTTATCTAATTCTCGTTTCTTTATAGGATTAGAAAATATCCCTTTAATAAAAGAAAAGATTCCTTCACTAAGAACATCTTCGAGATCTTCGTGGCTTACACTACCTTCTAAAATAGCATAAGTTTCATTAACCAATCGGTTGGATATATTATAGTCTTTGAATGATGGGATATGGTTCATAATAATTATTATTTGTTTATTTATTCCAACTCTTTACTTCTTTATTGTATTCTTTCCATAATTTAAGTGTATTAATATGACACTTATGGTGGGATGATGCATGATTATCTTTTCTATCATCATTGAAAAAGCTATTTTGTTTAATATCTTCTATTAATAATGGTATCATATAAAAACCAGACATGTCTTGCCACATATGAGACTCATCAAATCTATCGTCACAAAATAAAACATCTTCTGGTAGGCAAGGGTTATAAGTACCTATCTCTTGAGCCGAAGTTGATATGTTAAATAGATTTTCATTACCTGAATAACAAAATCTCCTAACTATTCTTTCAGCATAGCTCCTTGATACTAAATATGCATTTGCACCCCAATGCCATTGAGTTCTAGGAATTAATTGTAAAGTATAATCCAAGTCACCTTTAATAAGACATAACTGTAGAATCTTTACATCACTTGGTATAATTTTTGTAAACTCATCCCAATTAAATGGCCAATGTTCTACAGTTTCAAAACTAATATCATCTTCACAGAATACTGCATACTTTTCATCTGGTGAACTAGTTTTTAACCATTCTCTAATCATTCTAATATGATTTGCGGCAACGGCTGTTGTTGTTTTACTAACATCAGGCGCAAAGTACAATAAGTGATCATATGTATTACCTTCTATTATTGTACCACAGTCAGGATATCTCTTAACTTCAACTATATGATAATCTAATTCTAATTCTTCAGCTTGTTTAATAAAATTAGCCTTTCTCTCTACACCCTCTTCTAATGATAATGCAAATATTTTAGGAAACCCTTTTAGCTTCTCTTTCATCTATGTTGTTCAAATATTTATTTAAGTCTGTTAATAATTCTGATGATGTATAGTACCAACCTTCAAATGAAATACCATCATCGGTGTGATTGGTTAAATACCACAACTTTTCACCTTCAAGATATTGTATATGCCAATTCATTATTTTTTATTTGCACCTTCTAGTAATAGTGAAAAAATTATACAAACCGAAGCGAGTATAGTTTGACCATAAAAGTATTCACCATTTACTATCGTACTTATCATTAATAATATTCCTATTAACATAAATGAAAACCATTTGTGTTCTTTAAAAAATCTAATCATTTTCTTTTTGTAATTATATTATCAATTATACCATACTTTTTAGCTTCATCTGCATTTAACCAAAAATCTCTAGTTGCATCGTTCGCTACTTGCTTTGGAGTTTTACCACAATAGTCACCGAGTAATTTAAAAAGAATATCATTAGTTTTTTTCCATTCTTTCATATCAATTTCAGCATCTTGTATATTTCCACTAAAGCCACCTGACGATTGATGTAACATCGTTCTTGAAAACCTAAGTGAACTTCTTTTTCCTTTAGTTCCTGCCCCTAATAAGACTGAACCCATAGATGCAGCCATACCAGTATTTACTGTTGCAATATCTGATTTGATATATTCCATAACGTCTACCATCGAAAGCCCAGATTTAACAGAACCTCCTGGTGAATCAATATGCATTGTAATATCTTTAGTTTCAACAGAATCCAAAAACATTAACTGTGCTTGTACTACCGTTGACATTCTATCATTAACTGTACCAGCAACCCAAAGCAATCTATCCATCATTAATCGTGAAAAGATATCCATCTGTGTTGCTCTTAATTCTCTCTCCTCTAAAATATAAGGAGTCATTGATGATTCAATTTGTTTTTTGGCATAATGCATATTTAGAGAACTCACACCGTGATCACTCATTGCATATTTTTCAAATTCTTTTCCGTAATTCATATTTCTTCTTTGGCTTTAGCTAAATTCTCTAATGCTAAATCTATATACTTAGCATAATCTTTATTTAATTTATAAACAGGTTGACGAACAATGTAATTTACTATAAAGTCATAAAATAGTTCTGTTCTATCTTTCGCTTCATCTATTGCATTCTTAGTTGGATATAGTTGCTTTCCTATCATGATTACCTTTAATTATATTTAAAATTAATCCTAACCAGGAGTTTGCTCTATACCTTTTCTTTCCTTCTATATTAAGAAGGTACTTTGATTTTACTTTCATATTTTTATTTTTAATTTCTTGGTGGTGAAACTTGATTCGTTGATAAATTACCTTGGTTATCTACTAGGATTTCCCAACCTGCCCCATCAAGGGAGTATACTATTAAATCAGGATTGCCTTTAACTCCTTGTGTACCTTGTGTACCTTGTGTACCTTGTGTACCTTGTGTACCTTGGATTCCTTGTAAGCTACTCGGGTTACCTATATTTAATTTAATATGGTCAATAGTTCCACCGCTCTGCCCTAAAACAGATGGCCATACTTTATACCTTTTCCATTTATTTCCGAACGGTTCTGACATTTTGTTTTGCTTTATTTATTTCGGTTAACTTATGTTCTGAATCAATCCAATTATTATCTACATAACTCCATAGACTTAAATGTTCTACTTCAGGATGAGGTTGACCTTTAGCCCATCTCTTAGCTTTTTCAAATCCACGTGGGGAATATTCGAACTTCTGAATGTCTTTATAACTTGGTGTAAACCATTTTCTCAATAACCTAAACATATAATAGTTTGTTTATTATTATATGGCAAAATAATAAAAGGTTTAAGAAAGGTTAGATAGAAAGTGCAAATACTATTAATTACACTCTCCGTAGTTTGATAAAAACACAAGTAAATCTTCTGCTCCTACTATCCCATCTCCATCAAAGTCACCTTCACATTCAGGTTGAATACAAGATGCATAATTAGGATGTTCTGTTAATAATGGGTATACAAACCCATCTCCATTTAAAACAAATGCTGTACCTATATCAGCACAAAAGATTATAGTGTATCCTCCTGCTGGTAACCCAAAGTAATGAGCTCCACCATCACAGTCTTGATATTGAAAGTTTGTCCATTTTTCAGCGCCCACTGATGTAAAGACATGTTGATTACATTGTGCTACTGTATAAAAGGGTAAAAGAAAGAGTAAGGAAATAAGTAAGCTTTTCATGTTTATCTAAATATTGTTATATGCCCAGACTCTTCTAAAATTTCAGGAGATTCAGATCTACGCCCATAAAATGTGTAAAGATATACACCATCTGAAACATAATACCCACCATCGTTTACACTACCATCCCAAGAAGGATAAGAAGAGAAGTTAAAATCATAACCGTGATAAATCATATTACCCCACCTATTAAAAATTTTAAATTCTACATCAACCCAGCAATCTAAATTATAGACAATCTGCCAAGTATCATTAATACCATCATTATTTGGGGTAAAAGTATTTGGAATATAAACGGCCCAAGGCCAGCAGTCACTTATCCCTGGTTGGTCTAGACACGCCTCTCCTGTTTCGCAATCTATTAACTGAGTTTCAATAATTGTTAGTGTATCTGTTTCATAAATATAATTATCTACTAAGACTTCTACTGTGTCGGTTAATGTAATGTAATTATCAATATAGAGAGTATCGGTTAATGTAATGTAATTATCAATATAGAGAGTATCAATAACATTAACATAAAGTGTATCAATAATAAAGTTATCAATATAGAGAGTATCAACGGTTTCTATATAAACAGTATCGCATGGTTCAGGATCAACAACCTCTTCACAATCTACACCATCTGGCATATAAAAAACAAAATTGTTATTCGCAGTAATGATTTCACCAGGTACACTAGTGATAGTCATGAAATTACCCTGCCCTGCAAACCAAGTCCCATCAACGTTAATATTTCCATATACGGTAATTGTATCCCCAGGTTGAATCCAAACTGCTAGATTAGAAACTCCATTAAAACAATTAAATGTTATACCTAAGAAATCATTTAAACAAAAATAAGTAACAGCTTCCGTGCCAATATTTACAATGGTTGCAGAATATTCAAATGTAGATAAAATACCAGCTTCAAATACTTCACACTCTTCATTATTAATTACTAAGTCAATAATAATAGGATCTGGTCCTATAGAGTATACACACGTACCATCATCTTCAGTAGCCTCATCATTATAGTTTAAAGCGAACGGATCTGTGCAACCTGGAAATACTAATGGGCACATGGTAATTGCATTATCTAAGAAATTAAAATCTGGATAATTTTGAGTTTGATTTGCTACATTTGGATTAGTTGCCCACCCACCATCTTCAACTTCAAGAGTTTGTGATAGGTTAATTTGCCAAACTGCTAATTCAATACACTCGGTTTGATTTGCTAATAGTTCTGCCCAACAATCATTAGCACCACCAAAATCATAAATATTAGTAGACCAAGTATCTCCAGTTTCTAAAATACCATTTCCAAAAAATGATTTAACTTTAAATGTCCAACCAGGATGATTGTTTGCAGTAAGACAATCATAATATGGATAATCAATCCCACTTAAATGCAAGCCTAATACCAAATGGTTTATATTAGTATTATTTTGAACGGTTGGGCTTCCTGAATTTTCACAGGTATTTCCAATTGTAGTGAGGTCATTACAACCACAATTTTCTGAGTTAACAACTTCTATTACAAGATCTCCTGTAGTAAAATTAAAGTTAGTAATAGCAATATCGCACTGTGCAGTATTACTTATAACTAGAAAAAAGGTCAAAAAGACCAGCATTAGTTGCTTCATTAAAAATATGTTATTTTAGGGGGCTACTCTGCTTTCAGAGTATAGGGTATTACTGTATTTATGCTTTAATCTAACTTATCCCACATAGCAGGATATTTTTCTTTAAAGTCTTCTCCATAAGTCGCGTCCCAAATCCTTGCGAATTCTCGGCGATCTATATTTTTTCTTTGCTTTAGTATTTTAGCAACTGCAGGATATTCATTAATAAATTTTTCTCCATATAATTCAAACCAATGATCCATGATATCTTTTTTGACGCTATCCATATCACCTTCATTAATTGATTCTGATTCCTTTAATGCTTTCTTAAATGATTTAGGATCATCAATGATTGTACCATGTAAGGTTACTTCATCATTATCAAGGTTAATTCTAATTTCACCACCTTGATGTTTTAAGTCTAATATTAAAGTGCTATAACCTTTTCCTATTGCAGTTCCACCATTAATTCTTTTTCCAGCCTTCTCTGCCCATCTACCAATTTTCTTTACCAACGGTAACACACCTCTTCTCTTAGCAAATTCTTCAATGTTACTAGGAATATAAACTTCTTCATTAACTGTTGATTCTTTAATAAATCCACCATGATCAAACTGAGATTTATTAACAGTAAATGTTTTGTCATCTTCACCCTTTAGTGTTAATACATAACCGTTATTATCCATAACTTCAGCAGGACCACCCATGTATGTAAGCTTAGTTCCTTTCTTGATCTTTTTAAAATCTTTAAGGTCTATCTTTGTCATATATTCCTTTTTAAATCCTTCGAATGTTTTAAAATATTTCATAGTGTTTGTTTTTTACATGGATGCTTCAATGTCCCATTGAATTCTTTGTAGTGGATCTTCTCCTCTATTATTCTTCTTAACCCAATCAATAAGACCTGGTTCTTGTTTAGCATTTTGTGCCATTTCAAAACCAAAGCTTGAATCTTGACCCATACCATCATTGTCGTGTGATATGTCTGCAAGCCATTTGTCATAAAGTGTTTGGTTCCATCGTTTAGCTTTAACTGTTTTCTTATGTGGCCCATCTCCTAGTGTAGAAGTAGCAGACATATAACTTCCTGGTCTAAATACATCAAGATCTTTACCGGTAGTATCATATTTAATTTCTTTTCTAAATCTTCTTAAAGAATATTCTCCGCCTTGAATTTGCTTTCTAACAACTACTTCTCCCTGTCTTTTACCAAGTTCAATTTTCATTTCTTCAGCCGTTTTAGGATCTATTTCAAAATGTAAATCTTTAACATCTATGCTATCAAATTTACCTTCAGTAACTATTGATTCTCCTAACCACTTATTAAGAACCTTGTACATTTTTTCTTTTATCTTTGAATCTGTAGACTGAAGATCTTTCTTATATCTTCCATACATAAACATTTCCCATTGTCGTTGTGTCATTCCACCTGTTGTGAATTGTGCAAAGTCAACAATATCATAAACTCTTTTACTAGGATCATTGATCATTTCTTGGTATGTAGCATCTTCTTCTTTAAACTTTTCTTGATAGCTCTTACCTTCAGATAATAAAGATTCTGTAAGATTATATTCTTTCTTTAATCTTTTCCATGCATCTTGGTGTTCTTTGCCTAGCTTTTCACGACCAAGTACTTTTGATAACATTATCTTGTTTAGTGAAAGTTGTTCATACTCTAATGGCTTATCCCTATTAGCTTTTAACCTAGCCTTTTTCTCAACATCTTTAATTGCAAGTTTAATTGCATGTTCATCTTTATTAATATGTTTAAATTCTGCTTCATTAACCTCTGATTCTAATACTTTGCTATTCTTTTCAATATCTGCAAGTGTTTCTGGCATCTGTCTAATACTTACTCCTTGACCCCATGACTGACTTAACCATTTAGGTCCATTGCCGTATGGTGTAGTATATCTAGATTTTAATGAGAAGTGATCTGCGAAAAGACCACCTGGTAAATTATAGATGATTGTTCCCTTCGGAAGAGTTACATTTACAAAGTCTCCAATTCTGGCACCTTTTACATCTTTCTTTAGTTCATATTTTCTATTTTCTAAAGAATCGATGGTTCTTCCACTTGTACCAGAGATCATGGATGTATTAATTTCATTAACCTTATCGTAAAGGTCAGTTTTATTATTCCATCGCCAATCATCTTTACTAAAATCTTTAAGCTTTTTCGCCATTTGATATTCAGCAGGTGATAAATGATCTTGTTTAAGATTTATTTTGCGACTTTCATTATAACTTACAATATCAGAATACCTAATTTCATGTTCTTCACCATCTTGGTCTAAACCGAAAATAACTTTATCTTGCCACATATCAGTATTATCATCATTACCATTATCAGGATTATAGATAACGTATTCTTTGCCGTTGCTTAGTTGAATCATGCCATCATCTTTTTTCATGGCTTTCATTAACTTCTTTTTGTCAAATTTTCCTTCATTGACAAATTCTGTATGTGTTTTAAAATATTTCATCCGTGTGCTTTGTTTTATATTCCTAAGTCTTTGTGTAGAACTTCCATAAACATATCAAATGTATGTTTACCATAATCATCTCTTAATACTTTACCTACGGCTAAAGCAAAATCTTTATATGACATTGAGTCATCAATTTTAATTATTGCTTTATTAATTCCTTTTGCTAATGTATCAGAATCTTTAGACTCAAATATATTAAATTCTTTAAACGATTTCATAATTAGTTTTTCATTTCAGTTTTTATGTCATTATGAAATTGCTTAATAAAGTCTTTACCTTCTGGTGAATTAACACCATCATCAGTTATCCAGTCAATTGCATTGCCTAAACCCGAGAAAGGGGTATGGTAATTTACATCAGTTGCAGAATCATGTAACTTCTGAAGAGTTTTTAATGGAGTTTTCTCATTTACTTTTAATGCATATGCTAACATTCCATCATAATCAAAATCATTTGACCATTTATCACCAGGTTTAAATTTCTTAGCTTCAGTTAATGATTCGCCAATACTACTTGTCATTTTTAAAAGTTCTTTAGCAATCATGTTTGCCTTTCCGCCTCTAATGCCTCTCCTAGAAAGTATAGTCATAGCTTCTTGTGAATCCATATCTGCAATTTCTTCACCGTTTACATCCATTAATTCATCAAAGATTTCTTTAGCATCTGATTTTGCATTTTCAGTAACTATTGATTCTAGCATTTCTTCTTGTTCTGGAAAGTTTAAACTTTTACCAGCCGCAACTTGAATTCCAGTAGCTCCTCTTAATGAAACTCTTAAATTGAATTTATCTCCATTTTCATTTTCAGCTTCAAAATCTCTAGTTGCGTTTGTCTTTGAACCAAATCCAGTTATTGTATAAGTTCCTTTTTGTGTTTTGATTTTATTTCCAATTTTAAAACCTTTTGCCATTTTAGGACTAATCATTCCTTCATCGATTGATTCATCAACAGATTCATTTTTCTTATACCAATCTCTAGCCTTTGCTAAGATTTCATCATAAGTATATTTTCCAGATAATGCATCCTCTATAATAGTTTTACCAGATTTAACATCGTATAAAGATACAGAATCAAATCCTACACCTTCAGTAAATTCTTTCTTTGGATTAAATCCTAGGTCTTCTGCTAAAGTTTTGCTTAATGACTTTCTGCCAGATATTTGATCATTGTATACAAGCTTGTTCATTTTTTGGAAAGCTGATGTATATTTTGCCTCATTTAGCGTTTTAATATATTTCATATTCTTTGTTTAATTTTTTTATATATTTAGGATACATCCATGTAATCTCCATGATCACAGACGATGCTTTTCTTTTTTAATTCTTTACAGATTTTATCTAATATGTCTGGTTCATATCTATTAGGTAATTCTTCTTTAATCCCTAATGATTTTAAAAGTTTTTCGGTATCATCATAGCTTATCTTAGATCTTTTACTTACATTAGAAGTTTTAGCAACATCATATAGTGAAGTACCATAAAATCTACCACCTTGTTCGGTATAAACAAAATCAATACCCTTTATCTTAAATGCTTTACCACTACGATCTTTGTAGTTTACAGCTTCATTTATAAATTGAGCAAAGTTTTTCATATTAGTCTAGTTTTGATTTACCATCCCAAACCTTAACAGTATAATCGTTACCGTCTTTTTCCAAGTAGCGTGGATCTTTTGAAGTTGGTCTCATTAATAAACCATGTGAGTTTGCGTTCCTTCCGTTATTGCTATCTTTGCCCTTTTGCCAAGATGATGCACCTGAAAAGTAAGAAGAAAATTGACCACGATTATCTCTATCATCTGGATCCAACCCTTTTAGAGTTAAAATAAATTTCTGTAAGTCTCCCCATTTAGAT
>Ga0114918_10001015_pt1 | contig 24720 bp, 20 predicted proteins | sample LantaG_FD_87015 | JGI IMG/M metagenome (GOLD analysis project Ga0114918, IMG submission 87015) | Deep subsurface microbial communities from Baltic Sea to uncover new lineages of life (NeLLi) - Landsort_02402 metaG | ecosystem: Environmental > Aquatic > Marine > Oceanic > Sediment | place...
ATAATAATCACTTTTTACTATTCTGCTGGACCTTGTGTTTTTAAAATATTTTGCATATAACAGGGCATAATCGCCTGTTCTCTTGTAAGCAGCAAGCCAGTGATTCAGCTCTCTTGCAAGCATATCCGAATTCTCCATTCTCATACCCCATGCTATGTTCTGGGGAAAGCTTACAGGTGTTTTAATATCAATATCGGGGTAATATGTAGAATTTACCTGCGCAATATTTTCATCACATACCGTATATTCAATAAGTCCTTCTTCCACATTCTGAATCAGCTTCTCTGCATCAGAGGGGACTTCAACAATAATAATTGAATCACCTATTTCACGTGCAAGAGAATGAAGACGCTCAGAGTGAGAAGATCTTTCCTGGACAAAAACTATCTTATTTGCCAGGTCGAGCTGGTTTCTGATAAGCTTTTTGTTTATTTTATCCTGCGTCATTGACTGCCAATGTTGTGGCTTTCTCTGCACAAGAACCTGCCTGGTCTCATAGATTGGATCACTAAAAAGGATCTCATTCCTTCGTGTTGTGTTAACAGTGAGGCCGATAGCCAGCAGATCAGCTTTTCCGTCGTTGAGAAGATCAAATGCATTTTCAAGCTGATTTTCCGTAACCATCTCAAGGTCGACTCCTATGTGATCTGCAAATGCTGTAAGTAATTCATAATGAAACCCCATTGGCTCTCCCCTGTAAATAAAATAATTCGTGGAATTATAGTCTGTTACTGCAATAAGCCTGCCCCTGCTCCTGATAGAATCAAGATCAATATTCACCGGGGTGGTATTGTCCGGGGAGGAGTGCGGTTTCTTTTTTATGGAGCCTGAAATTGACTCCAGAAATATTAATATTATTATTATAACCTTTTCCAAAATAATTGTTTTAGTTTAACATCCGCTTCCGCTCTTTTAAAACGGGTGCAAAGATACAACTATTTTTTAATTATAAAAGGTCCAGGCAAGTCCATACCTCAACATTCTGATATTCAGCGGATAATAGGGTGTTAATAAGTAATTATAACTCATTAATCCTGAGTTTACATGGTCAAACATTATGAAAATCCGCGTTCTTTTGAGTTTGAGGTTAAGAAATACGTTAATAAAAGGGTAATTTCCGGTCTTTACCAGCGACTGGTTGTAGAACCTTCCGGTTGCAGGCATATAAGCATACGCATGATAAAGAGTATGATATATAACATCTACTCCCAGCTGGGTATTAAGCCTTCCATTGGTCTGCTTGAAACGGAAAAGATGCTCGAAGAACCCGGCCGAGCGTGTAGTAAGAAGGGGAAGGTCAAGAATGTCAGTATTACTGCTTTGCTGTACAAGAATGTCAGTGGAGAGATGGAATTTCCAGGCTTTAAACTCTTTTTTTACCATAAGGGCAGCAACCGATAATCCTCCTTGATGCTGGAAAGGAATCGCATATTCATCGAACCCTGTATAATTATCAATAATTGCATAGTTCAGTTTCAGTTCAGTTTTTCGGGCAGGATAAATAAAGGATGTTCCAACATCTATCCGGAACTCTTTATCCAGATCATTATGCCACTCAAAATGATTCCCTCCCCATTGTTCATACCAGAATGAGGGCTCTCTGTTGATGATACTGCCTGTAATGAGCCATGATGCAGTTCCCTTTTCCCATCCGAATGATTTTCTTATTTCGCCTGAAAGATTGAAATCTCCTGCTCTGTAACCTGTGAGATAAAGCTCTCCGTTTGCCATCCACCTGAACTTTTCTCCTACATTGTTGTAAAGCCTGCCAACCAGTACGTTATTATTCTTGTTCCAGCTTGAAGTGTCAGCAATTGTTGTATCATGAGTGGGGACTATCTGGCTGTACCGGAAAAGCTCATTTCGTACTCCCACTCCTCCTCCGAGGCTGAATTTTCTTGCCTCATCCGTGGCAAAATCAAACCTCAGTGTGTTTTTTACGCTGCGTGTATAGAGAGAATCAAATGTATCAGAAGTACGGATGAATACTGTATCATAAAATCCCGATTCCGGGTCATCATCAAAATATGTCCGCCTGTTATTCTCCCATGTGAAGATATGTGAAAATGTCCCGCTTAATCCTGAAAAGTTTTTTGGTTCATTTTTTACAGTATCCCCTTTTTGTGCCTGTTTTCCGATAGTATAGCGTTGCTCAAGCAGTATGTTTCTGTTTTTCAGTATGCTGGTTGCTGTGTTGAGGCTTCCGAGGTTTACCGGTACTTCCCGGGGGGTTTCGGACAGTAGTGGCAACTGGTCGGTTTCGGTTATTCCTCCATTTTCATGGGATGTTATATTATTAACACCAGCAGAAAAATAGACTTTGTATTTAGGTCCGGTATATGAAGAGAAAAAGGTAAAAGTCTTATCTTCTGCTCTCTGGTAATTATACTGACCAAGACTGTAGATAATATCGTAAATAAGACCAAAGTTAAAGAACCTGTTCACATTCTGTGAGTGACGCACCCTGAATGTCTGCTCTGAAGTTTCCCTTGGGGCTCCGTATGTCCATACCATTTCCGTAAACGGGACCTGGGTATTCATGAAAACAGCATTGTCAGGCTGAAAAATAAACGGATAATAGTTGGCATACAGGAATTTATCGGGATCAAAAACGCGATCAAAGAAATTTATCTGGTAAAAGGGCAGTCCATAATTGCCCAGTGTGGCATTTAACGGGGAGTACCTGTCAGCTATACGGTGGCGGTGAAACAATGAGAATACCGTATCGAACGGGATTGTAACCTCTTCGGCATAATCATCGGAAAGAATAAATTGTTTCACTATCCTCTTTCCGGCTGGTTCTTTGTTTTGCGCAAACAGCCCGGCCGATAGCAGAAGGAGAAATAATATTGAAACATTTCTTATCATCTGCGCAAATATAGAAAATTAAATCAGCAGGGATACAGGATTCTGGTGCGGATTTGTGTGCTAATCAATCCACATTATCATTGAGGTAGGCATTGTTTTCCCTCAGCACAGGGCCTTCCTCCTCATCGTTAGTGAGTGTAAACTTTGATAATTTGCTTTCTGACGGCTTTTCCGGATTTTCAGGAAGCAGGTTTCTGCGCACATAAGCCGGAACATCTTCAAATGTCTCAATATTTTCCTTCATTGTTTTATTTGAGATGCCTCCTTTCTTCATAATATTCTGCATATGTTTTACTTTTCGCAGTGTGGCATCAGATTTATCCTGCTCATCCTCATATTCATTATTCCCCTCTGTTTCATTTTCTTCATCCGTTTTACCTGATAATCCAAAATTAAGCTCACCCTGTGATTTCTCCTCAAAATCGGTTATTATTGATTCTTTACCCTTTTTATGAACCGTGAAGGATTCTTCATTTCTTTGTTGAGATACTACAGGAGGTATTACATTTTTATTTGACAATATCTCGACCTGTCTTGGTTTTTTGGTTTTATAGGGCTGGAATATACTGTTTGCCTCAAATCCAGTAGCAATCACAATGACACTTATATTTTCGCCAAGGTTTTCATCCTGCGATAATCCTCTGATTATCAATGCATCCTCTGAGGCTGCTTCATACATGTAGTCAGTTATTTCACCCAGTTCATCCATAGTAAGTTCATGTTCTCCTTTTCCTGAAGATATATTAATAAGGATGCTTTTCGCCCCTGTTATGTCGTTTGAATTTAGAAGAGGTGATGCAAGTGCATTTTCAATAGCACGTATGGCCCTGTTTTCGCCGGCAGCTTCTCCCATGCCCATTATAGCAACGCCTGAATCCTTCATAACTGTCTCCACATCAGCGAAGTCAACATTGATATAACCTGCCACAGTGATTATTTCAGCTATTCCTTTAACTGCGGTAGTCAGAACATCATCAGCTTTTGAAAATGCTGTTGAGACTCCCTGGTTACCATATATCTCCCGCAGTTTCTCATTATTTATCACCAGGAGAGAATCTACATGGTCTTTCAGTTCTGTAATACCGTCGATTGCATACCTGATACGGACTTTGCCCTCTGATTTGAAAGGAATTGTGACTACCGCAATGGTCAGCAAACCCGCTTCCTTGCAGGCTTTTGCCACAACCGGTATTGCACCTGTACCGGTACCTCCCCCCAGGCCTGTTGTTATGAATACCATCCTGGTATTTCCGCTCAGGGCATCCATGACATCAGCAATATTCTCCTGTGCTGCCTTTTTGCCTTTTTCAGGCTGACTACCTGCACCCATTCCTTCGGTAAGTGCTTCGCCTATCTGTATTTTGACCGGTACAGGACTGCTTGTAAGAGCCTGGTGGTCAGTATTGCAAACCACAAAATTAACGTCTCTTATTCCTCTTTCGAACATATTATTGACGGCATTATTTCCTCCGCCTCCAATACCAAGGACCTTGATTATCGACGATCTTTCAACAGGCAGATCAAAGTTCATTATATCGTCTGACATAGCTTTATTTTTTATTGTTTTATGAACAGTAAATTATAAGATAGCACAACCATATTTAAATTTTATCAATTAATTGACTGATCCTCAACCTCAAACATACTTTGCATCATCATTTTGATCTTTTCGGCCAGGGTGGTTTTTGGTTCTTTCTGGTATTCCGGATGTTCGTTATCCTGTCCCATTTCCGTTACTTCCACAGGTTCTGTTTTTGGCCTCACGTATTCACTTTTCGGTCCTATATTGAATGATTGTTTGTAGGTCTCCAGATATTCGAAGCCACACATAATCAATCCCACACTGGTGGCATACATAGGCTGATTTATCTCATCCTTGCTTGTTCCGGCCAGGTGTTCATTCGGAAATCCTATTCTTACATCCATTGCTGTCTTGAATTTCATTAGTTGCGGTAGATGCCTCAACATTGATCCGCCGCCCGTAATAACAACACCGGCGGCTAGTTTTTCAGCATACCCTGAATTCTGGATCTCGAAATTTATAAAGTCTATTATCTCTTCCATTCTCGACTGAATAATGTAGGCGAGGCTTTTGAATGATATCTCTTTGGGCTCTCTGCCACTGATGCCTGGTATTGACACTACCTTATCCTCGGGAGCTATGTCGCCAAGAGCCGATCCATACTGTAATTTAAGCTGTTCGGCATGCCTTTGCAGGATTGCACATCCCTCCTTGATATCCTTTGTCACAACATTTCCACCGAGAGGTATTACTGCCGTATGCCGGATAATGTTATCGTAGTACACCGCCAGGTCAGTGGTCCCACCTCCGATATCTACCAGAACCACGCCTGCCTCTTTTTCATCCTCTGTCAGGACCGCATCGGATGATGCCAGAGGTTCAAGAATCATATCCTTCACGTTAAGATTAACCTTCCGGATGCATTTTTCTATATTCTTTGCTGCAGCCACCTGTCCTATGACGATATGGAAATTGGCTTCCAGCCTTCTGCCGCACATTCCTATCGGATTTTTCACCCCTGTTTCATTGTCAACAATGAAATTCTGAGGGATGACATGTATAATTTCCTCTCCGATATCAATGTGGATCTTATGCATATCCTCTATGAGCCTGAAAACCTCATCTTTCTTTATTTCATCCTCATAGGAGTCACGCATAATATACCCGCGGCTCTTCATGCTTTTAATGTGTTGACCAGCTATTCCTGCAAAAACCTCCGAGAAGAGAATGCCTGATCGTTCCTGAACATCTTCCACGGTTGTTCGTATCGCATTTACCGTCTCTTCGATGTTCATTACCACACCTCTTTTGACTCCTTTTGAAAGAGCTTTGCTTAACCCGAGAATTTCAATCTTGTTATTCTCGTTTTTCTTACCGACAATAGCCACAATTTTTGTGGTTCCTATGTCGATAGCTGCTACATACTGTTCCTTGTTGTTCATATGATTTAAATATGGTTTCTCATTATCGTCTTCTGCATACTATCTGGTCCCTGAATTCAAGGTTTATCAATGAGTATTTTTCCCATCCGACTTCAGGGAGTACTTTTTCATAAAAAGCTTCGAGGTTTCTCATCTTATCTTTATAGTTTTCAAATGTCCCCAGGTGTACTGTGTGATTTCCTACACGGGGAATAAGGTCAATCTCATTTTTTCCGCTTACATAAATCTGGTCAATCTGGGCTGACCAGAAACTGTCGCCTCTTATATAATCTACAAAATGATAAACATCTTTCAGAATTGTGTTTTTTATGGTTGTATCGAGTATACTTACACTATCGAGCATTGCCGGAGTAATATCAATGTTTCCCTGAATGATGTGGAGACGAGGGTTGTAGAGATTTCTTCTCCTGAACAAATAACCATCTTCATCAATAAAAAAATCGCCTCCCTCATCGGGAATCACTCTCATTATGGGGTTCCGCTGATTAATATACACATGCAAAGTACCGTCAATTGCAGTGTAAACCTCTGCCTCCTTCAGTTCCTTCAGGGTCTTTATCCTTCCCTCAATATCAGTGATTGGTATATCTCTTAGCGGGCGGCCAAGTATCTTACTGCTGCTCCCATAAACCAGACTCATCAGGTGTCTTTTTGTAACAAAATGATAATCAGATGAGTCTGTAATATTTATCAATATCCTTGTGCAGGGTCCGGAATTTGCCGAGGCAGCAAAGAAGAAGGGTATTATTATCATGTATAATACCGGTATAATAAATAATATCTTTGCAATCTTCCTGATCATTTCACAGCCTCTCTTTTTAATTTCTCCTCAATGGGATCCGCAAGTCTGTCAATATCGCCTGCACCTATTGTTGCAAGTACATCAAGCATTTTTACATCCAGTTTCCCCGGTATTTCTTCCATTGCAAGGAGTTTTTTCCTTTCAAGCTTCATTTTATTAAGTATCAATTCGGATGAGACTCCGGGGATGGGTTTTTCGCGCGCCGGATATACAGGGAGCAGGATAGCCTCATCCAGTTCATCAAGGGCAGCTGCAAAACCATCGGCATGATCCAGGGTGCGCGAGAAAAGATGGGGCTGGAATATCCCCGTTATTTTCCTTCCGCTGAAATATTCACGCAGCGACGTTATGCATGCCTTTATCTCCTCGGGATGATGTGCATAATCATCAACATAGGCCAGCCCCGGAAGGTTAACCCTTATATCGAATCTACGCCTGACACCACGGAAAATTGTCATCCCTTTCCGTATCTCATCTTCAGATACACCGCAAAAAAGGGCAATTGCAATAGCGGCTGTCATGTTTTCAATATTTATTATCCCGGGAAACGGAAAGTGCAGATCCTTAATTAACCTGTCAGGCGTTTTCAGACTGAACAGGTAATAATCGCCTTTGTGATCAACATCGGAGTACCTGAAATCTGCATCCTGATCATGTCCGTAAGTATAGCATGTTACTCCCTCCGGACAAATTATTATATTCTTTATCGCATTGTTAATGATAATAAGTCCCTTCTGTCTTACCTTACTGCAGAATTCATTGTAGGCGGCTATCATTGTTTCGTGATCACCATAAATGTCAAGATGGTCGGCATCCACAGAAGTAACGACTGCCATAAGGGGACTCAACCGGTGAAAGGATCTGTCAAATTCATCTGCTTCCATAACGGTATATCTTCCTTCGCCGGTCAGTAGATTTGAATCATAGTTTTTTGATATTCCACCAAGAAAGGCAGAGCAATCAATTTTTGACTGCTTCAGCAGGTGTGCGATCATCGTCGATACTGTTGTCTTTCCATGGGTGCCTGCTACTGCTATTGTATCGGTTTTTAATGATATCTCTCCCAGTATCTCTGATCTCTTATAAAGCCCGTAACCATTCTCCCTGAAGTGGCTCAATATGTTGTTTTCAGAAGGTATTGCGGGAGTGTATATAACAAGAACTCTCTCTTTTCCGGTTATTTCCCTGAAAAGCGGAGGTATTTGGGTTATTTCATCCTTATATGTAATATCGCAGCCTGATGCGGCAAGTTTATCAGTTATCCTTCCTGACGATTTGTCATAACCCGCAATGGTAAATCCTCCCTTTCTGAAATACAAAGCCAGGGCACTCATTCCTATCCCTCCTATACCGACAAAATATAATCCTTCTATGTTTCTGAAATCAATCATTTACCTGCCAGTTTAAGTATTTCCCGTGCTATCCTGATATCCGCATCGCTATCGGCCATCGTTTTGATATTCATTGACAAAGCTGATCTGCGGCCTTTATCCTCAACCAGTTTAACTATCTCATCCATAAGGCATTCTACTGCATCATCATCAGTAACTATTACTGCCGCATTTCTCTGGTACAGGGCCTGTGCATTCCGTGTCTGGTGATCTTCAGCCACATTGGGTGAGGGGACAAGGATCACCGGTTTACCCACAAGACACAATTCAGAAATGGTTCCTGCGCCTGCCCTGGAAACAATGATATCAGCAGCAGCAAAAGCATAGTCCGTCCTGTTTATGAAATCATGTACTTTAATAGTATCGCCTCCGGAGATATTCACAAGTGCATTTACATTTTCATAATAGAGTTTCCCGGTCTGCCACAGCCACTGATACCCCGCCTCTTTCATCCTTTCTATATTTCCCGAAAGGCTTTTATTGATTGTTCCTGCCCCAAGAGATCCGCCCAGAACAAGTATCACCGGTTTGTTTTTATCGACATTGAAAAATGTGTCTGCCTCATCACTGAGAGATTCAAGGTTATCGAAATTGTGTCTTACAGGATTTCCTGTTTTGATTAGTTTTTCTGCGGGAAAGTATTTTTCCATACCGTCATAAGCAACGCAGATGACTGAAGCTTTTTTTGCAAGCAGCTTGTTGGTAATACCGGCATAGCTGTTTTGTTCCTGTATAAGAGTAGGTATTCCCATTCTTCCCGCCTTTCTCAGTACCGGGCCGCTAGCATAGCCTCCGACGCCCACAACCACATCAGGATTGAATTCTTTGATCAGTTTTCTGGCTAGAAACATGCTTTTAACAAGCTTATAGAGCACTACAAAATTCTTTGGTGTCAGACTTCTGTAAAAACCTGCAACGGGTAGTCCGATTATTTTGTATCCGGCGGCAGGGACCTTTTCCATTTCCATTCTTCCTTCAGCGCCGACAAAAAGTATCTCAGCCCCGGGATCCATTCTCATCAGGGCGTTTGCTATCGAGATAGCCGGAAATATATGTCCCCCGGTACCTCCGCCGCTTATTATGATCCTTTTATTACTTTGCCGGTTCATATATCCTTTCTCCTTCATCAATTATCTCTTCCTCAGGGAGTTCTTCTTGCCTGATCCGGGCATTTACCACCCTGCTGACACTCAATATTGCCCCTATTGAAAAACTCATAACAAGTACTGATGTTCTTCCCCAGCTGACCATGGGGAGTGTCTGGCCGGTAACAGGGAAAAGGCCTACTGCCACCAGCATATTAAGCATTGCCTGGATCACTATCATCACGGTAAGTCCCAGCACCATATATGCCGGGAATGCTGTCTCACATTTTTTTGCAATCGTTATTGCCCTGAACAGCAGTATCATATATGCAAATATCAGCGGGATTGCTCCCAGGATGAGTCCATATTCTTCAATTATTATTGCAAAAATGAAATCGGAATTTGATTGCGGTAACATATTGCGCTGGGTGCTTCTGCCGGGAGCCTTCCCGAAGAGGCCGCCGGTTGATATAGCTATTTTTGCCTGGTTCGACTGGTAATTACTGTCCGCACCAGCATCAGCTGAAAAGAAATTCTCAATCCTGTTTTTCCATACCTCCACCCTGTTATCCTTCGTTACCTCGGTAAGTACCAGGGCAAATAGTACAACGCCTGCTACTGCCATCCCGATATAAGCCAGCAGGAATTTGAAGGGTACTCTTCCTATATACATTATTATGATGCTTATCCCAAAGATCATCATTGCTGTTGAAAGGTTCTCGGGCATGATGAGAGCACATATCACAGCAACAGGTACCATAAAGTATTTTGTCACCAGGATAAAATCATTCAGTTCATTCTGATATTTTGCCAGTGTTCTTGCGAGATAAAGTACCAGGGCGACTTTTGCTATGTCGGAGGTTTGAAGCCTGAATCCGGTACCGGGAATTATCAGCCAGCGTGTCGCTTCGTTAATCCTGGCGCCAAAAATAAGTGTCAGGACAAGCAATCCTGCAGCCACTATAAGTATCAACCCGGCCATCGCAGAATAGATCCTGTAAGGAAGGTAATGTACCACTACTATAATTACCAGTCCTAACAGGAGCATAATAAACTGGCTTCTGAGAAAATAGGTTGTATTACCACCATAGTTTTTAAATGCTATCCCCACCGAAGAACTGTATACCGCAAGCAGGGAATAAACCATAAAAAGGGCTACAAGGCCCCATATGACCCTGTCGCCTTTAAATGTTCTTGTCAGCCAGCCCTTCTGCATTTCAAAACCTCTTAAAGATTACGTACCGCAGCCTTAAACTGACGGCCGCGATCCTCATAATTGTTAAACAGGTCAAAACTTGCACATGCAGGTGAAAGCAGAACAGTATCACCTTTCTTTGCCAGGTAATAAGCTGATCTGACAGCCTCCTCCATTGATGCAGTTTCAACGATTGTCGGTACGACATCAGTGAATGCTTCAAGGATCTTTTTGTTTTCCTTCCCAAGGCAGACTACAGCCTTTACCTTTTCCTTCACGATTGGCAATAACTCGGAATAATCATTCCCCTTGTCTATACCTCCCACTATCCAGACGATATTTGTTTCCACACATTCAAGAGCATACCATGTTGAATTTACATTTGTTGCTTTTGAATCATTAATGAAATTAATGCCGCTCACCTTGATTACCGGTTCAAGGCGATGTTCAACTCCCTGAAAATCAGCGAGGCTTTCTCTGATGGTATCCTTCCGGATACTCAGCACTTTGGCTGCAATTGCAGCTGCCATCGAATTATAGGTGTTGTGACGGCCTTTTAGCGCCAGTTCATGAATAGTCATAAGGTTGGTTTTATATTGGTAATCAATTATCAATTTATCTTTTTCTATGTATGAAGCCATGTTTTTCTTTGAGGCAGCCGAAAATGGAAGAAGTATCATTCCCGGATTTCTTTCTGACAATTCTTTCGAGATTATGGGATCATCGGCCCAGTAAACCAGGAAATCAGATTTTGTCTGGTTCTGTATGATCCTGAACTTTGAGTCAATATATTTCTGAAGTGTGTATCCGTACCTGTCGAGATGATCGGGTGTAATATTCAACAGCACTGCTATTTCCGCCCTGAATTTGAACATTCCGTCAAGCTGGAAGCTGCTCAGTTCGATTACATAATAGTCATGATCACCTTCAGCCACAGCCATTGCAAAACTGTTTCCCACATTTCCTGCCATTGCAACATTCTTACCTGCCTTCGTGAGTATGTGGTAAATAAGGTTTGTGACAGTTGTTTTTCCATTACTGCCTGTAACACAAATCTTTACGCCTCGTGCATATCTCCCGGCAAATTCAATCTCGGAAATCACGGGTATCTCTTTTTTATGAAGCTTTCTGATCAGCGGCATATCTTCCCGGATACCCGGACTCTTTATTACCTCACCGGCTGTCAGTATTTCATTCTCGGTATGTTTTCCCTCTTCCCACCTTATTTTACCCTCCTCAAGGATATCCCTGTATTTTTCCTTTATGGTACCGTTGTCGGAAACAAAAACATCAAATCCCTGCTTCTTTGCAAGAACTGCCGATCCTGCACCGCTTTCCCCTGCTCCCAGTATTACTATCTTCTTCTTCATTCAACTATCTTATCTTCAGAGTAACTATGCTGAACACTGCCAGTATTATTGCCACAATCCAGAAACGTATCACAATTTTAGGCTCCGGGTATCCTTTTTTCTGATAATGGTGATGAAGCGGCGCCATTTGAAATACTCTCCTTCCGGTCCCGTATTTTTTTCTTGTCCGTTTAAACCAGCCAACCTGTATCACCACCGACAGGTTCTCAACCAGGAATATGCCGCATAGAATAGGGATAAGCAATTCTTTCCTTATCACTATTGCAAATACTGCGATGATCCCGCCAAGGGCAAGACTGCCTGTATCTCCCATAAATACCTGTGCCGGGTATGAATTATACCAGAGGAAGCCGATAGTGGCCCCGATAAATGCGCTTGCAAAGATCACCAGCTCCTCAGTCTGAGGTATGAACATTATATTGAGGTAATCGGCATAAATGATATTACTCGAAACATAAGCCAGTATTCCGAGCGCTGCACCTATAATTGCAGACGTACCGGTAGCGAGTCCATCAAGACCGTCGGTCAGGTTAGCCCCGTTAGAAACGGCTGTAAGAATAAAAACGATTATTGCGATAAAAACCAGCCATGTCCAGGGCTGTCTGTGATCTTTGTCAATAAAGGCAACAAGCCAGGCATAATCAAACTCATTGTCTTTCACAAACGGTATTGTCGTCTTTGTGGATTTCCTTTCCATGGGGATCTCAGCCCTTGAGGATTCAGGCATCGAAGATTCGACCATCTCTGTTCTTTCCCCTGCCGTAAGATCTGATATGCTCACTTTTTCAATTATCCTCACATTATCACTGAAAAAAAGTGTAAGACCTACAATTATTCCCAGCCCGATCTGACCTGCTATTTTAAATTTACCGGCGAGTCCTTCCTTGTTCTTTTTGAATATTTTTATATAGTCATCGAGGAAACCTATTGCTCCAAGCCACACTGTTGTCAGCAGCATAAGCAGCACATAAACATTATCGAGTTTTGCAAAAAGAAGGGTGGGGATCAGTATCGATGCCAGTATAATAAGTCCGCCCATCGAAGGGGTTCCTTTTTTCTGATACTGTTCTTCCAGTCCGAGATCCCTGACAACCTCCCCAGCCTGTTTCTTCTTAAGGAACATGATTATCCTTTTCCCTATCATCATTGAGATGAACAGGGATGTAATAACCGCAGCGGCCGATCTGAACGATATATATGCAAATACCCCTGCTCCCGGGACATTCAGTTTTTCAAGGTATTCAAACAAATAATAGAGCATCGTTAAATATTTTTATTTCTGCAACAGGGTCTTTTTAAGTTCCTTCCTGTCGTCAAAATGATGTTTCACTCCGTTTATCTCCTGGTAAGGTTCATGTCCTTTACCTGCCACAAGTATCACATCACCCGGCGAGGCGAACAGTACTGCGGTTTTAATTGCTTCGCGCCTGTCAGCAATCCTCACTGTTTTCTTCTTCAGTTCAGGCGTTAAACCCTTTCCCATATCGTCAAGTATCTTCTCCGGATCTTCTGTCCGGGGATTATCAGAAGTAAGTATCAGTTTTGTACTTCCTTCCGCTGAGATGGATGCCATTTTCGGTCTTTTACTTTTATCGCGATCACCTCCTGCACCTACTACGGTGATCAGCTTAACATTCCCTCCCCTGATTTTATTTATTGTCCCGATAACATTGATGAGAGCATCAGGCGTATGGGCATAATCAACAATCCCGGTAATTCCCTCGGGTGATCTGATTACTTCAAGCCGGCCCGGTATAGTTCCAAGGTTACTCAGGATAGTCAGGACTTCTTTCCTCTGTGCCCCCAGGAGCTCTGATGCAGCACATACGGCAAGAAGATTCGAGGCATTATAATCACCGATAAACCTTGTCCAGACCTCCTCTCCCATTATTCTGAGCCCCATTCCTTCAAAACTTTGTTCAATTATCGCACATCTGAAGTCTGCCATGCCCCTCATGGAAAATGTATATGGCCTGGCCTTGCAGTTCTGAAGCATCACATTGCCATTTTTATCATCTGCATTAATGAGGACAAATGCTTTTGGCGTCAGAGAGTCGAACCAGCTTTTTTTCGCTGCCAGGTAATTGGCGAAGGTTTTATGATAATCAAGATGATCGTGTGTCAGGTTTGTGAATATTGCCCCGGCAAACTCCAGCCCCGCAACCCGCTGCTGATCAGCAGAATGCGAGCTTACCTCCATAAATGCATAGCCGCATCCTGCTTGTGTCATCTCCCATAACAACCTGTTTAGCTGTACAGGATCTGGGGTAGTATGTGTGGCCGGAAGTTCCCGGTCAATTATATAATTACATATTGTAGAGAATAGGCCGCATTTATAGCCTAGCCCGCTAAACATCCTGTAGAGAAGGGTGGCAATGGTGGTCTTGCCATTAGTACCCGTTACACCTATCAGTTTTAAATTGGATGAAGGTCTCCCATAGTAATTTGAGGAGGCCTGCCCCAGGGCTCTGGCTGAACTGGCAACCTGTATCCAGCATACATTTTTATCGCAATTACCGGGAAGCTTTTCACAAATGATTGCCAATGCACCTGATTGTACGGCATCTGTAATAAAGTCATGTCCGTCAGTTTTGGTTCCCTTAACAGCAACGAACAATGATCCTTTCCTTACATTACGGGAGTCAAACACGATATTTTCAATTTCTCTCATCCTGTCTCCCGTAAAGGACACAACCTCTATTCCGGATAATATTTTTTCAAGCCGTACCATATCACATATTAAGCTCCAATGAGACAATCTGTCCCTCAAAATATCTTGCACCATGTGAGGGTGATTGTCTGAGGACTTTCCCCTTCCCTCTGTATCTGACTCTGTAGCCTGAATTTTCAAGCAGGAATATTGCATCCCTGAGGCTCATTCCGCGGACATCGGGAACCAGTCCCTTTTTGATATTCAAGCCTACAAGCCTTACCGTGTCTCCTCTCTCTCTTGTTGCCACCCATTCGGTATTTGCTGTTCGTCTGTACCTTACATCCATCTGCCTGAGAACCTCATTAATATCTTCCCTGTATCCGTTACCTGCATCCGGTGCAGATGCAATATTGTTATCCCTCTTCTCCTCACTGTAATCCCTGAAGAAATTTGTTGCATATATCTTGTCGGAGATCTCCTTAAACACTGCTCCTGCCACCAAATTTCCGTAATAGACACCATTGGAGGGTGCATTAACCACAACTATACAGGAATAGAGAGGATTTTCTGCCGGGAAATAGCCTGCAAAGGATGCCTGATAGGAGATCCTGGCTCCTGACCTGTAACCTGATTTACCCATAGCTATCTGGGCAGTTCCCGTTTTTCCTGCAATTCTATAATTGGCATTATTAAGGTTTATTGCTGTTCCGTGTTCAACAACGCCCTCCATCATTTTTTTTGCTTTTTTTATGGTTGAGCGTGAAGCTATAGAGTTAATAATCACATCAGATTCATATCTTTTTATCACAACTCCATTTCGCATTACAGCTGTAACAAACCGTGGTTTCATCATCCTTCCGTTGTTTGCCACTGCATTGTAGAATGTAAGTATCTGCAGAGGTGTCATCTGAACCTCATATCCGTGCGACATCATTGGTAATGAGAGTCCCGACCAGAGTTTATCGCCCGGATATCTTATCAATGGTTCTCCCTCGCCCATAATCTGGATGTTGAGCTTTTCATTCAGCTTCATTGCATAGAGCCGGTTAACAAAATCTTTCGGATTATCCTTATAATGTTCATAAATAAGCTTTGATGTCCCTACGTTTGAAGATTTTTCGAATATCTCTTTTACTGTAAGTTTGCCATATCCCTCCTTGCGGGTGTCCCTTATTACCTTATTATAGAATCTTACGCTTCCCGCACCTGTGTCAACTATATCGCCGGTATCGATCACCCCATCTTCGAGAGCTGCTATCATCACCGGAAGTTTAAATGTTGATCCCGGTTCGGTGCTTTCTGCAATAGCATAATTATAGGATTCATGGTATCTCCCGTCTTTTCCCTGTTCCAGGTTAACTATTGCCCTAATGTCGCCCGTTGCTACTTCCATAACTATAGCACATCCATGGTGAGCATTATGCTTCTTCAGCTGAGTCATAAGCGCAGATGATGCAACATCCTGTAAATCAACATCAATTGTTGTTACGATGTCATTGCCATCCTCAGGCTGGACGCTGCCAGTCACATCTACTGTTATCCAGTCTCCTCCTGTAAGTCTTTGCATTATGACGACTCCGTTCTTTCCTGCAAGTTCCTTATTAAAAGAACCCTCTATTCCGACCTCTGTACCTTCATCTCCAAGATTGAGGTATCCGATGGTTCGGGCAGCGAGTTCATTATTAGGAAGTATTCTCTGGCTTTCGGCCTGGGCAACCAATCCTCCTCCGTACTGCCCCTCTCTGAATATTGGCAGTTCCCTGAGTCTTTGAAGTGTCTGGTAATCCACCCTGCGTTTGATCAGGAAATAGCGGTCGCCCCTTTTGCGTGCCTGGGTTATTACTGCCTTCCATGCAGAGGCTGATCTCTCACCCAGTATCCTTGCCAGTCCTGCAGATAATCCATTTATGCCGTTTGACCACGTCTCCTCTGCCATGCCGGTACTCCTGGTATCCATGTATATCGTATAATACGGGACAGAGCTTGCCAGAAGGCGTCCGTCATGGGCAAGAATATCGCCACGGTTTGCAGGCATTTCTGCTGTCTTGTATATGAATTTCTCGCTCATGCCTGCCCATTTGCCATGTTCTACTACCTGGAGTATCAGGATACGCACAAGAATAGCAACTGCAATGATGACTATCGCAAAATATACTATGCCGCTGCGCAATACTATTTCATCCCTTACTGCCATTGCCTGATTATTTGTCCACCAGTAACTTGTATGGAGGTATTTTCAGCTCTTCAAGTTTAAGTCCCCTCTCCCTGACCAGTCTGTATACCTCTGATTGTCTGCTCACATACATCAGGTCGGCCGAGGTGGAAAGAGATTCCGCCCTAAGGTCCTTTACCTCTTTTTGCAACCTGGCTGTCTCCCTGGTAATCTTCTCAGCATGAAATCTGTTTCCGATATAGATTGCTGCCAGGAGTGTCAGCAGGAATATGTACCACAGGTTCTTGAGGATAATCTTTTCTGTGATCATGCTGCCGCTCAGAAGCTCTTTCATGAAGCTTCCTCTTTTCTCTCTTTTTTTCTTTTTATCTCCTGTGTCTGTCATCACTCAAATCTTTTCAGCCACCCTTAGTCTTGCACTTCTCGCACGGTTATTCCTTGCAATCTCTTCATCGCCCGGGGTTATGACCTTCCTGTTTATCAATCTGAAGGGTGTTTCCTCGTTGCCATAAAAATCCTTTTTCCCTATTCCCTCAAAATTTCCTGTGCGGAAAAAATTTTTCACTACCCGGTCTTCGAGTGAATGATATGTAATGATCACCAGCCTCCCGCCTTTGTTAAGCATTTCGAGAGCCTGCAGCAGCATTTCCCTGAGATATTCGATCTCGTGATTTACAGCTATTCTGAGGGCCTGGAATATTTTTGCATAGAATTTATGTTCCTGCCTTACAGGAGTCAGTTTCCTGATGGCAGATAACAGATCGCCTGTTGTTACTATAGGGTTGTCTTTCCTGGCGGAGATTATCTCCTTTGCTATTCTCCTTGAATTTGGAAGTTCGCCGTATTTGAAAAAAATATCTGCAAGGACCGGTTCACCGACTGTTTGAATCAGGCTGGCTGCCGTTAAGAGACTGCTTTTATTCATCCTCATATCAAGAGGCGTATCATGCCTGAATGTGAATCCCCTGCCGGGTTCATCAAATTGATGAAACGATACACCGAGATCTGCAATCAATCCGTCGAATGATTTTATCCCGATAAATAGCAGATTGTTTTTCAGAAAGCGGAAGTTCTGGTTGAGAAAGGTGAATTTTTTATCTTCAGGAGCGTTTATACCTGCATCTTCATCCTGGTCAAATGCAATAAGCTTTCCTGTTGTAAGATGCTTCAGTATTTCCATCGAATGCCCTCCTCCGCCGAAGGTAACATCAACATAAACCCCATCAGGCCGGATATTCAGCCCTTCGATACTCTCATCCAGCAGTGCGGGTATATGATAAGCCATTATTCGTCAGGTTCAATAACACTGCCACCCATAAGTTTTTCAGCCAGGCTGGCAAAATCATCAGCTGGCATATCCAGCCCTTCATAAATATCAGCTGCCCAGATCTCTATTCTTCCATCCTGGCCGGCAAGAACCACATCCCTCCCTGCTCCGATAATGTCAAGAAGCCGTTTGGGTATGAGCATCCTGTTGTTACTGTCAAGTGTAAGTTCTGCCGTTCCCTTGAAAAAATTTCTCAGGAATGTGTTATGCTCCCGGTTATAGGGATTGATCCTCTTCCTGATCCTGGCCAGCTGCCTGTTCCAGTCTTCAAGTGCATATAGCACAAGACACTTTTCGAAAATATCCTTCCGTACCACAAAATGGTCACGTGCGTCAGCAGGCATCTGCTTCTTAAATGCCATCGGAAGGATAATCCTTCCCTTGACATCGACCTTGCACGTATAATCACCTATAAATGTGGCCATGACTTCTCGTTAGCATATAAAAAGCTAAAGTAAATAAAAAATATCCACTTGCCCCCACTTTGCTCCACTTTTTTTAGTTTTTTGTTAATAACTTTAGGAAGATGCTCATTTAATCACCCTCAAATGCTCTCACACTGGTTCTTGCCTCACCCCGACCTCCCGTTGTTGCAGAACAGACTCACTCCTGGATAAGGGGACAAAGTACATATGATCTGAAAAAGTTATAAATTTGCCACTCGCAATTAATTCATGAACTTAATGGAACACTCTTCAGAAACACAGGATCTTTTAAAAATTGATGTTGAGGATGTTCTGAGATCTAAAAATCCGTCTCTTGCAAAAACTGTTCCGTCATTCTTCATCAATTATCTGAAAAGGATTGTCCACCAGGACGAGCTAAATTATTTTCTGGAGAAATACAGGCATCTAAAAGATACCGAATTCGTTGCCGCAGGGCTGGAGTTTTTTGAAATAAAATACATAGCTTACGGGACAGAGAACATACCTTCCCGGGGAAGGTATTTCTTTGTTTCAAATCATCCCCTGGGTGGTCTCGACGGACTGGTTTTCATTAATGAGTTATCGAAATATTACAATGATATAAAATTCCCTGTCAACGATATACTCATGAATATCAAGAACCTGTCCGGTATTTTTTTGCCTATAAACAAACATGGCGGCCAGGTAAAAGAGGCAGTAAGGTCGCTTGAAGAGGCATACGCTTCAGACTGCCAGATTCTTTATTTTCCGGCAGGTTTGTGTTCTCGGAAAAAACGGGGTATAATAAAGGATCTTGTGTGGCATAAAAGCTTCATATATAAAGCCATACAGCATAAAAGAGATATTATTCCGGCATTTTTTTCAGGCAGAAATTCTAACTTTTTTTATAACCTTGCGAATATGAGGACCTTTTTAGGCATCGGATCGAATATTGAGATGTTATATCTTCCCGATGAGATGTTCCGGCAGAGGGGAAGAGATATCTCCCTTGTTTTCGGTAAAGCTATTCCATGGCAAACATTTGACAGCTCAAAATCCTTACCCGAATGGGCAGAATGGGTGAAATCGAGATCATATGAACTCGAATCACTCATTGACTGATAACACATTAACAAAAAAATACTAAATTGCATGCGAATTTTCGGATAATATATTCGAAAACCGTATATTAAATAACTAAAAATGGAACCCGTTGTTGACCAGTTGCCGATAGATCAGATAATTGCGGAATTTACCAAAGAAAGGTTGTTAAGAAAGACCAATAATGCAAACAATGAGGTATACATCTTCGACAATAATGATTCTCCCGTTCTTATGCAAGAAGTGGGAAGGGTAAGAGAGATCACCTTCCGTCATGCCGGAGGAGGAACCGGCAAATCGATAGATATTGACAATTTTGATACTACCAAAGAGGAACCTCAGAGACAATTGATAGTATGGGATCCCGACAACAGGGAAATTGTAGGCGGATACCGCTTTTACTTCCCGCCAAAAGAATGCGTTCAATGTGATATCACGAAACTTGCTTCATCATCTTACTTTAATTTTTCCAAAGATTTTCTGTCAAAATATTATCCTCACATGATGGAGCTGGGACGCTCTTTTGTTCATCCCGATTATCAATCGCGGGCCAGGGGCAGAAAGAGTCTGTTTGCTCTCGACAACCTCTGGGACGGACTCGGTGCAATAATACTTGATAATCACCACCTTAAGTATCTTTTCGGAAAGGTCACCATGTACTCTCATTTTAATCAGAATGCGAGAAATATGATTCTTTATTTTCTTAAAACTCATTTTGGTGATCCGGATCAGCTGGTTACTCCGATCGAACCGGCAATGATTGATCTTCACGAGGATGAAATGAGGAAATTATTTACAAGAAAGCGGTACAAGGAAGATTATAAGATACTCTCCTCTGAGGTAAGAAAGCTGGGTGAATCGATCCCTCCGCTAATCAATGCATATATGAATCTTTCTCCTACAATGCGCACTTTCGGCACTTTTATCAATCATCATTTCGGGAATGTTGAGGAAACAGGGATAATGATCACATTAAGAGATATCTATGTTGAGAAGATCAACAGACATCTCGCCTCATATAAGCATGATTTCATGATAAGGTGGTTCTCGCACGGAAATCAGTAAGACCTTATATTTCTGCCTTCGATATAGTTAATGAATGACTGGTTGGCTACTCTGTTTCCACCCGGAGTGGGATAGTTACCTGTGAAATACCAGTCGCCTGCATGATGCGGGCATGCCTCATGCAATCCTTTTATTGATTGAAAGACTATTTTAACCTCCGCGTTTATATCAGAAGTTTTAAGCATGCATGATATTTTTCCAGAGATCTCTTCGACGCAAAACGGTTTATATACCTCTCTGACAATATTTTGTATCTCTTCGACGGGTTTTAACTGCTCGACTTTTGCATCCTCATAGATTTTATTAATAAGCGAGGCCTTGCCGCTTTCTTTCAGTAATTCTATTGCAGCCCTGAATGCAATAAGATCCCCCAGCTTTGCCATATCAATCCCATAACAATCCGGGTATCTTATCTGTGGAGAAGAAGAGACTACGACAATTTTTTTAGGATCAAGTCTGTCGAGAATCCTTATAATACTTTTCTTTAGTGTTGTGCCCCTGACTATAGAATCGTCTATAACAACGAGATTATCAACGCCTCTTTTTACTATTCCATAAGTTACATCATATACATGTCCCACAAGATCTTCCCTGCCGCTGTCAACGGCAATAAATGTTCTAAGTTTTGCATCCTTGACAGCTATCTTTTCCACCCGTGGTTTCCGGTTGATTATTTTTTCAAGTTCTTCCTTCGTCAGCGTCTCTTTGTTTTGCATTATTGTTTCAACCTTTGACCGGGTCAGGTAATTTTCCACTCCCTGTATAAGACCGTAGAATGCACTTTCAGCAGTATTCGGAATATAGGAAAACACAGCATGTTCAAGATCATAGTTCACAGCCTTCAGAACAGGTTGTGTCAGTAATTCTCCCAGTTTTTTTCTTTCCCTGTAAATATCTTTATCTGTTCCCCTTGAGAAATATATTCTTTCAAACGAACACTTGCGTTGTTCTGCTTCTTCCCTGATCTTTTCAACAGAGGTTTTGCCTGAAGCTTTTATTATTATGGCATGGGCAGGAGGAAGTTCAGTCACATTATCGGTTCTGACATTAAATATGGTCTGGATCACAGGTCTTTCGGATGCCACCACAACTACTTCATCATCAGCATAATAGAATGCCGGCCGAATACCTGACGGATCTCTGATCACGAAAGCATCCCCATGCCCCACCATTCCTGCCATAACATAACCTCCGTCCCAGTTACGACTGGCCTTTGAGAGTACATTAACAAGATCGAGATTTTCTTCTATCAGCGGGGAGATATTTTTTTTCGACAAGCCCTGTTCCTTGAATTGCCTGAAAAGTCTTTCGTTTTCCTCATCCAGTCTGTGACCAACATTTTCGAGTATTGTAACCGTATCAGAAAAGTCCACGGGATTCTGTCCAAGATCGATCAGGTCTGAAAATACTTCACTTACGTTTGTCAGGTTGAAGTTGCCTGCCATGACAAGATTTCTTGATTTCCAGTTATTCTCCCGGCTTACAGGATGGACAGTGTCAATATTATAACTGCCATAGGTGCCATACCTCAGGTGCCCCATATAAATATCGCATGCAAAAGGGATATTATTTTTTATAAAAACAGTGTCTTTGGTATTTTTTATGTTGATCCTGCCAATATCCTCATAAATATGATCAAAGATCTCTTTAATGGCATCTGTGCGGTTTGATCTCTGCCTGAAAATGTACCGTTTCCCCGGCTGAACATTTAGTTTTATCCCTGCAATACCTGCTCCATCCTGCCCCCGGTTATGCTGCTTTTCCATCATCAGGTACATCTTCTGGAGGCCATAGTCCCATGAACCGTATTTCTCAATATAATATTCCGGCGGCTTAAGCAATCTCAGCATTGCAATGCCGCATTCATGTTTGATTATTTCGCTCATAGTTAGTTTTTGCCCTGGTCGGGGAAGTAAATTATTGCCGGAACGAAATAGGCATCCGGAAATACCTTTCTTACCCTCAGGAGATCCTTGAATCCTTCAGTCCTGGTTCTGTAGTCGCCTGCTCTGACCATAAAATATCCTGGTTCCCTGTATTGGGCATAAGATCTGATATCGGGAAATTTGTTTATGAATTCTGCCCTCACCCTGGCTGATTCCTCACGGGCATTCCTGACAGAACTGTAATAAATCTGTATCCGGACTCCTTCCATTCCTTGTGATCCTTCCTGTGTCCGTTTTTGTTTTGATGCCAAAATATAACGACTTAAAAGGGTGTCAAGTGCCGTATCCTGGTTAATTCTGAGTTCTCCGCCTTCATCATATGGTCTCCTGAAAAGATCAGATGTTTTAACAAAAGCCTGTGAGTAACACAACCCGTTTTGCAGGATAATCACAATGATCAGTAAAATTATTTTTCGAACCATACAGCTGGTACAATTTATTGTAACAGTGATTTCAGAGCCAGGTAATAGCTGCCTCCCAGTGAACCCGCTATCAGGAGATTGCCTTCGTATGTCAGATCGAAGTCTGCTCCGACAGCATCAGTATTATAAGGATCACAGACATCGAACATTCTTAATCTTCCGGCTTCTGAACCATCATCAGGATTGGCCATACTGACAACAAAACAGTTCCGGTTAAGCATCATCAGCAGTCCACTTTCGTCAAAGATCAGTGCGGTTCCGGCATTTGATTTTTCGATGTATTTCTTCCAGTTGACTGATCCTGAAGAAGAGAGAGATGCCAGAAATGAATTATTTAATACTCCATCCTCAACCGATAATTCTGTATTGCCTGATATATATATATTGCCGTCGTTACCATTAATAATTCCCAGGCTTTCTGCTCCAAAATCCGGATTATTAAATAATTCCGTTTCCCATAATTTATTCAGATCCTGTGTGTATTTTGCAGTGCTTGCCTGTGTTTTACCAGTATTTTTTCTTCTTGTAAGAGGAAGAAAAATGTTTCCCGAACCATCCATTGTGATCCTGTTGACTGAAATCAGGCCGGTTTCTGCAACTTCCTTTTTCTCAATAATATAACCTGTTGTATCAAACTTTACGAAAAGAATGCCTGTATTATCTGAACCGGTTGAATCAGGAAATGGTGTCCCCACTGCCAGAAAATCCCCGTTTCCGTAATAGGATAAATTGGTGAGGCCTATGTTAAATGAGGCCGATATCAGAGTATCCCATAACATACTCCCGTCATTATCGATACCTGAAAGAAACATTTTACCGTTACTGCTTCCTCCTGCAATATAACAGGATGTATCGGACCAGGCTGAACTGAACAGCCCCTCTCTTTCTGATTGAAACTCAACCAGGGTTTTTTTATCCTTGCTGAGTTTAATAAGGTAAGGGTTGTTGTCTACTGATCCGCAGCTGACAAATCCTGAGTCAGGTGTAGATTTAAGATAATATGCGTGTCCCTGTCCGAATGATTTCTCCCATAAGAAATCACTATCTTCTTTTTTACAGGAGAATAACAGTATTAGCAGGGTAAGCAGAGCAAATGATCTTCTCATGAAATTATCTTTTTATTCAAGAGCTTCGGCCAGTTCGTCTGTTATTTCAAGGTTATGATAAACATTCTGGATATCATCATCATCCTCAAGTGCTTCTATGAACCTGACAACTTTCCTGGCTGATTCAACATCGAGTGTTTTAGTATCGTTGGGAATTCTTTTCAGTCCTGATTCTTCGGGTTCTATACCCATTTCGGCGAGTTTTCTTGAGACACTGCCAAAATCCTCCTTGGCACAAGTAATTACAATAGTATCCTCCTCAATCTCAAAATCCTCGGCTCCGGCATCGATCATTTCAAGCTGAAGATCATCCTGAGCCAGTCCCTCACTACTGATTGTAAATACTCCCTTTCTTTCAAAAAGGAAACTGAGAGATCCGTTAGTGCCCAGGCTTCCTCCATTCTTATTGAATGTTGATCTCACTGCAGCTACAGTCCTGTTGTTATTATCGGTAAGACACTCTGCAAAAACAGCGATCCCAAAAGGTCCGTAACCTTCAAATGTTGTTTCAGAATAACTTTCCGCATCAGATCCGACAGCTTTTTTTATCGCCCTTTCTATATTATCCTTGGGCATGTTGGCTCCTTTTGCATTCTGAACAGCAAGCCTCAGCCGGGCATTTGATTCAGGATCACCCCCTCCTTCCTTTGCGGCAATCATTAACTCCTTTATGATCTTTGTGAAGATCTTTCCCCTTTTGGCATCTGCTGCTCCTTTTTTCCTCTTGATTGTTGACCATTTACTGTGTCCCGACATAAAACAAATTTTATAATACGTTGCTAAATTAAATATTTCTTTAATACATCGGGCATAGTTTATACTTTTGTGAAGCGATTGCAGGCGTTAGG
>Ga0114918_10001017_pt1 | contig 24686 bp, 23 predicted proteins | sample LantaG_FD_87015 | JGI IMG/M metagenome (GOLD analysis project Ga0114918, IMG submission 87015) | Deep subsurface microbial communities from Baltic Sea to uncover new lineages of life (NeLLi) - Landsort_02402 metaG | ecosystem: Environmental > Aquatic > Marine > Oceanic > Sediment | place...
CCCACACGCCGCTCTCCCGCTCTCTCTCTCTCTCTCTCTCTCTCTCTCTCTCTCTCTCTCTCTCTAGTCCTTGGGCCTGATCATGTCCTCGGGCCTCACCCAGGCGTCAAACTCCTCCGAGGTCACGACCCCCAAACTGAGCGCAGCCTCCTTCAGGCTCGTCCCTTCTTTATGTGCTTTCTTCGCCGCTGCCGCTGCCTTGTCGTATCCGATCTTGTTGTTCAGGGCCGTGACCAGCATCAGCGAGCGGTGCAGCAGGTCCCCGATGCGCCGCTCGTCGGCCTCGATGCCGTCGACGCACTTCTCGGCGAACGACCTCGCTCCGTCGGCGAGCAGCCTCGAGCTTTGAAGCAGGCAATCGATCATCACGGGTTTGAAGACATTCAACTCGAAATGCCCGTTGGAGCCAGCGATCGAGACGGTGACGTTGTTGCCCATGACGCGGGAGGCGACCATCGTCAGGGCCTCGCACTGCGTGGGGTTGACTTTCCCGGGCATGATCGAGGACCCGGGCTCGTTCTCGGGAAGCTTGAGCTCGCCGAGGCCGCAGCGAGGGCCCGAGCCCAAGAAACGAACGTCGTTGGCGACCTTCATCAGGGAGACTGCGACAACGTTGAGCGCCCCGGAGGCCTCGACGACGGCGTCGTGGGCGGCCAGGGCCTCGAACTTGTTCGGAGCGGTCACAAAGGGCAAACCCGTCGCCTGCGCGACTTCTGCGGCGACGGCCTCGGCGAAGGCCGGCCTGGTGTTGAGTCCCGTCCCGACCGCGGTTCCGCCCTGCGCCAGCATGCACAGCCGAGGCAGCGCCCCGCGAACGCGCTGGATGCCGAACTCGACCTGCTGCGCGTACCCAGAAAACTCCTGGCCTAAAGTCAGAGGAGTCGCATCCTGGGTGTGGGTGCGTCCGATTTTCACGATGTGGTCGAATTCCTTTGCCTTCTTCGCCAGGGACGCGTGGAGCTTGCTCAGGGCCGGGATCAGGCGGTGCTCGATCTCGGTCACCGCGGCGATGTGCATCACGGAAGGGAACGTGTCGTTGGAGGACTGGCCCTTATTGACGTGGTCGTTCGGGTGGCAGACGGATTTATCACCTCTCTGTCCGCCGAGGATTTCTGCCGCCCTGTTGGCAATGACCTCGTTGGCGTTCATGTTTGACTGCGTTCCAGACCCCGTCTGATACACAACAAGAGGGAAATGGTCGTCTAATTTCCCTTTGGAGACCTCGGCTGCGGCGTCGGAGATGGCAGAGGCGAGCTTGGGGTCGAGGTCGCCCAGGCGCGCGTTGACGCGGGCGGCCGCACCCTTGAGGACGCCGAAGGCCGAGACGACGGGGGCCGGCATGCGCTCGCGGATGCCCCCGATGTCGAAGTTCTGGAGGGAGCGCTGGGTCTGGGCGCCCCAGAGCCTGGGGAGGAGGGGAGGGGAGGGGCAGGGGAGGGGAGGTGGGGTGGGGGTGGGGAGAAGATGAGGTTGAGCAAAGAAGGAGGAAGGAAGTGAAGAACGGGAAAAAAAGAAAAGAAAACATCTTTCTTACTTCTCGGCGGGCACCTCGAGCGGCCCAAAGGTGTCCCTCTCCGTGCGAGTCTTCTTGGTCTTCGTGGCCGTGGAGAGGGAGCGGGCCGCGGAGGTGGCAGGGGCGAGGAGCAGGCGGATAGGCGTCGAGGTCGTCGAGGTCGAGGAGGTTGCTGTTGAAAGTTTTTTTTTTTCGAGGTCGAAGTTCAAGGAAGCATGAGAAAATATTTCGCCGCCTCTGCAATTCAACGGCGCTCTTCGCTCTCTCTACCAAAAGCGCACCTGCAGAGCGCGTCAACACGACGTCCGCCAGAGCGCTGGCGGCGTGGCGGAGGGCCATCGTGAGCGAGGGCCGAGGAAAGTTGGATCGAGGGAGTCCAATGGCCTTTTCGAGCGAGTCGAGAACGAGAGAACAAAAATGAACAAGACAACTCTTCCTCTCTCTTTCTCTCTTTCCATTTTTGATCGATTTTTTCATCTATTGGTATAACAGAAAACGAAAGCAAGGAAGAGAAGCAGCAGTGAACACGCGAGAAACAGAAAGAAAAAAGACAGAAGAAGCAAGCAAGAGAGATGAAGAGAGAGAGAGAGCTGTTTCGGGTTTCTTTTTCCCACCTCCGCGCGCGTGGGCCTCTTCCTCTCTCTCTTGGCTCCCCCTCTCCTCTCTTTTTCACCCGGGTCCGACCTTCGGGATATCGTGGTGCTCCGACAGCGTCGCCAGGTGCGCGTTGAACGCCGCCACGCGGTCCCGGTGGCTCTGCGAGGCCAGCTTGGCGACGCGCTCGGCCTCGCGGGCGGCGACGGCCTCGTCGTGCCTCCGCTCGGCGTCGGTGCGGCGGTCCCGCTGCTTCGAGCTCTCTCCTCCTCCTGCTGCCGTTTCCCCCGCGTCTGCTTCCTTTCTTTCTTCGGTTTCTTTCTTCTTCTTTTGTCCTGCTGCTGTCGCTGCTGCTGTCTCCGAAGCCTCCTTGCTCGTCTTTTTCTTCTTCTTCTTCTTCTTGACGATTCCGGAGTCGCCCTTGAGGCGGAGCTTGCCTCCGGTGAACATTTTTCCTTTCTCTTCTCTTTGTTCTCTTTGTTCAAACGGGAAGGGGCTCGGCCACGAGATAGTGGTAGGTGATCAGGATTGCGACGAGGCCGATGGCGAGGAGGTTCTGTTGTTGGGGTTTTGGGGGGGAGTGGAGAGAGAAGAGAAAAGAAGGAAGAGGAAGAGGTTGAGTTTTTTGTTCTTCGAAAAACGAAGGAAAAAAACGAATGGTCGACGGAACAAGACGAGAGCTTCTTCTCGCGTTCTCGCTTGGAAGACGAGCTCCGGTGATAATTTTGATTGCGAGAAAGAATAGAGACAGATGTCGTGCAACGCTCCACACTGCTCGATTTCAAGTCCGAGGGGAGAAAGACCACGAAAGAGGAGCGTGAAAAAGGTGTCGAAGGCGCTCGATCGAAGGGTCCCCCCTCGCTCTCGAGAGCGACACCGCTCGTCTCTCTCTCTCTCTCCTTCTTCCTCTCTTATCCTCCTCCTACTACTGAAAACTCACAGCGAACGCGCCGAGGTCGCGTTCCTCGATCATCTCACGGCGGGCGGCACGGGCTGCTGCGGCGACTTTGTAGGGCGGGAGAGAAGCGACGAAGCGAAACGAAGAAAGAGAGAGAAAAGTAGAGGTCGACGCAGAAGTTTCGCCGAAAGAAACACAAAAAAAACGAGTCGATCGAGCGCTTCCTCCACTTGCAACTCGATTTTTTTCTTCTCTTCGTCAGCCGAGTCCCGGTACGTCTTCTGCTCCCTGCCTTGTTGCTCCTTTCCCTCGAGCAGGCTCTGATAATCTCGATCTCCTCTGGCAGCCTGGCGCGGAAGAACAAGCCTTGAGGAAAACAGCCTCGCTGCAGCAGCAAGAAGAGAGAGGCTCGCTTTGATCAGTTCGAGCCGCCGCCGCCGCCGCCGCCGCGGCCGAGACTGCTTTGAGATTCACGCCCCTCGCTCACCCCCTTCCTCCTCTCTCCCATTCCCGTTCTCGTTCTCTCTCATCCTCTCCACAGGCAGCCTAAAGAACAGCACAAACAGCAGCCATGGGCCGCATGCACTCGAAGGGGAAAGGGATGAGCTCCTCGGCCCTCCCTTACAAGCGATCGCCGCCGTCCTGGACCAAGACGACCGCCGCAGAGGTAAGGAAGATCGATGGAAAAAGCAGTGGTCCTGGAGCCTCGACGCTTCGTCGAGGCTCGTGGCGCCTTCTGCGCGATCGACGACGTCGCGGAATCTCCATCGCCGTGGGAAAAAAGGGCAGCAAGGTAGCGCAACGACCCTGGAACGCCGCGTCGATCTCGAGATGATTCCGCTTTTTGACGGCTGCGCGCGCAGCAAGCGATCGACGATGCTGCTGCTGCTGCTTTGCTCTCTTTCGCAGCGGCTTGCTGCCCGTGTTGTCCCGTGGTTGGCACCTCTTTCACTTGCGATGGGCCTGGATCGTTGCAAACAACACCCAGCTATCGAAATCGAAGTTCGAAAAGCGCCCCTGTCTCCTTTTTTCGGACGCGCCTTTTCGTTGCAGAATCGACGACTTTCCGAATCCTTTTTCGCTCACCACTTTCTTCTTCTTTTCGACCTCTTCCTCTCTTCCCTCTCCTCTCTTCTCTCTCTCCCCCAGGTCACCGACCACATCTGCAAGCTCGCCAAGAAGGGCTACACCCCCTCCCAGATCGGCGTCGCCCTCAGGGACCAGCACGGTGTCGCCCAGGTCGGGGCTGTCACCAACTCGAAGATGCTCCGCATCCTCAAGGGGTCCGGGCTCGCTCCGGAAATCCCGGAGGACCTCTACTACCTGATCAAGAAGGCCGTCTCGATGCGCAAGCACCTCGACGGGTTCCGCAAGGACCGCGACGGCAAGTTCCGCCTGATCCTGGTCGAGTCGAGGATCCACAGGCTGGCGCGCTACTACAAGCGCGCCAAGAAGCTGCCCCCGACGTGGAAGTACGAGTCCGCGACCGCGTCTGCGCTCGTCGCTTAGAAGAAGTTTTTTTTCTAAGAAAAAAAGAAAAACTTCTTCACCACCACTCCCCCCCCCCAGTTCTGTGTTTTCTTCGTGTTTTCTTTTTATTTTAGCTGGTTTTTCTTCATCTTCGTTTTGCAGCGTTAGAGAGCGTGTAAGAAGGGAGATGAGAGAGAAAGAAGGCTGGATGAGAAGCCGGAGAGTAAAAAAAAGGTTTTCGTTTTCGTTTTTCTTTTTCCATCTCTCTTTCTTTCTTTCTTCGACCCCCCGCGCGCGCCCTTCCGAGCCCTCTCCCCCCGCATTTCTTCACTGATCACTAGTTTCTGAATTACAGTCATTTTAATGATACAAGACAAGCGAGAGAGAGCGTGCGTGTTCTCTCAACTCACACCAGCAGTAACAGCCGACGACGCAACCCCCTCCGCCACCGCCACCGCCCCGGCAAAGGTCCCCAGCACGAAGCTGCAGGTCGCGCAGCTGATCGCGCACCCCACAATATCCATCGCCACCTGCACGCTCGTGCCTGCGTTCGCCGGGTCAACTCCCAATTTCGCCAGGCCGAAGGGCAAGGCGCTCCCAACCCCCACGGAAACAAAGACGATCAAAAAGAGAGAAGCCGAGATCGCCGAAGAGTCGACGACGGAGCCGGTCGACAGCAGCACGCGAGCGAACCCGGCCACCGCCAGCCCCGAGGCCAAGAGCGCACCCACGCTCCCTTGGTGCAGCATCGTCTTGGCAAAGTCCTCCGAGCTCTCGGAGTTCAAAGAGCCCGTGGCGAGTCCCCTGATGACGTGGATCGCCGACTGGTTGCCCGCGTTGCCTCCGGCGCCGACCAGCATTGTCAGGAACAGCGTCACGACGATGTGTTCTCTCAGCAGATCGCCGTACGAGTCGAGCACGATCGAGGAGGTGGACTGGACCACGAGTAATCCGAGAAGCCACCTCCCTCTCGTCAGCGCCTCTGCGGCGACGGACCCGCCATCGGCCCTGAGGAAGTCGAGCCCTCCTTCTTGGGAGGGAGTTTCCTTGGCGAGGTCGCAGAGCTCGGCGTCGGGCATGCCCGAATCGCAAAGAGCCGCGAGCCTGCTCTCCACGTCCGGGTCGATGGAGAAGAGGTCGTCCTCGGAGATCTTCTTGGAGGTCTTGCGCTTGAGGTTGTTGTTGTTGTTGAGGTTGTCGAGGTTGTCGACGTCGGCGTTGGCGATGGCGTTTGATTCGTTCTTCTTGCTTCCGTCGCCACCGCCGACAGAGATGGTGACGCTGGCGTCGCTCGCCGCGCCGTCTCCTCTTTCAGCATGGCAGAGCTGGGGGTGCTCGAGGTGCTTGCGGTGGCGCGTGGTCGAGTGCATGGTTGATGATGAAGACGACGACGTTGGTCGATGGTGCTTCGTCGTCGTCAACGTCGTCAACGAGCAAAGAGAGGAGCGAGGCACGGCCAGAAGCCTTGGCATCGAGAGAGAGGGGAGAAAAGATCGAGCTCTTCGCGCGATTCGAATTGCGAAACAGAACACACAGGAGTAGAGGTGGAGGGGGCGCGAAAGCAGGTGCTTCTTTCCCTCTCGCTCTCTTTCTTTCTCGTCGAGGAAAAAAAAGTGAGTTCGAAATTTTCGATTTTTTTTTTCAAACTCAAAACTTTCACAAATTCTCTCTCTCTCGCTCTCTAGTTCCACTGCTAGTCGGGCTCTCCGCTCCCTCTTTCGATCTCCCTCTCGCGCGAGCGCGCAGCTGTTGACTTGCCCTTGTCTCTGCAGCCGCGAGCGAAATCGAGCAGAGAGAAAGAAAGAGAGAGCGACAGAAAAAAAGCGACGTCAAAAGAGAAGGCATTGGTCGCTCCATCTTCCCGCTTCCCCCCTACGGCATATATCTCGACAAAATGTCCACTGACGACCCTGCGACCACCAGGGGAGAAGAGAACATGAACGTCGCCAACACGTGAGCAGTTTGGATTTCGGTTTGGAGGTGGCGATGGGGGGAAACGCCCGAGAAAAAGAGACTCGCAGCTCGCATTCATTTGACGGCGGCTACCGACGGCAACGCCTCCTTCTCCTTCTTTCTCAACCCCCTCCGTCTTCTCAACCCCCTCCGTCTTCTCAACCTCTTCCATTCCACTCCAGCGATGCGCCTGCTCCCGCACGAACAGCAGCAAACAACCGCCCTACGAAACCCAAATCGAAGAATAAAAAGAAGAAGAAAAGGCCAGACCCGCTCTCTGCCCCGCTCCCTTCCTCGCTCTTCGCCCGCGGCCCGGCCATCGCCACCAAAAACATCGCCGACAAGAAGCTCCGCGGCACCTTGCGCTACAAGGAGAAGCTCGCCGGAGCTGCACAGACCTCCGCAGCCGCCGCCCACGAGTGGCTCCTGCCTTCGCGGCTGGGCACGGACGCCGGGGCCCTCGAGGCCGAGCCGGGAACTTTAGAGCGTACCTGGCGCGTCTCTCAGAGGGAGCTGGTCGGCGAATTGGCCCCGCGAGGAGCCGCCCGGAAGGCCTTTGATCTGTCTTTAGCGGACACGGGCCCTTACTCGGTGGCATTCAACCCTTCGGGACGCAAGCTGGTCCTCGGTGGGCGCAGAGGGCACCTGGCGGTGCTCGACGCGGAGACCTCGAAGCTCGGTTGCGAGGTCTTCCTGCGTGGTGAAGGGACGGTCCGCGACGTCTCTTTTTTGCACAACGACGATTTCTTCGCCGCGGCGCAGGGTGGCCACGGCGGTCCCGGGGGTGGTTCGGGCGGCGTCTTCATCTACGACAGGCGAGGGACCGAGGTCCACGCCTCGAGGGAGCACGCCGGCGCCCGCAGGCTCGCTTTTCTGAAATCCCATTTCTTGCTGTCTTCGATCGGCGACGGCGGCGTGCTGAGGTGGCAGGATGTCACGACAGGACAGCTGGTGGGGGCCTCCGGCACCGGTTCCTTGCCGACAAAAAACGGAGACGTGCGCTCTGCCTTCTGCGCCAACCCGCACAACGCCGTTGTGATTGCTGGCCACGCCAACGGCGTCGTGTCGATGTGGTCGCCCAACTGCACAGCGAGCTCGGGAGCCTTGGTTAAAATCTTGGCGCACCGAGGGCCCGTGCTTTCCTGCGCTGTCGACGGTCGAGGGCTGCATTTGGTGACATCGGGCGCCGATGGGCAGGTGCGCGTGTTCGACATGCGCACCTACAAGCCGATGCACTCCTACCTTTCGAGGGCGCCTGCGGCCGACGTCGCGATCTCCCAGAGGGGCATCGTCGCCGTCGGCGCGGGCAGGAACGTGACTCTGTGGAAGGACGCTTTGGGCTCGAAAGCAGCGTCCCCGTACATGCGCGTCGACCTCTCGACCTCCCAGATCCCCGCCGGGACTGGCAACCGAGGCACGGGGGGAGCCTCGACGGGGGCCAGGGGCAACACGGCAGGGGTATGGAGGCTGGCGTTCCGGCCCTATGAGGACGCGCTCGCCGTCGGCCACTCTGGCGGCGTTTCTATGTCTCTGGTCCCCGGTTCCGGGGAGCCCAACTACGACTCGTACGTCGCGGACCCTTACGCGTCGCTGAGGCAGCGTCGCGAGGGGGAGGTGCGGGCCCTGCTGGACAAGCTTCCCCCGGAGTCGATCGTGCTCGATCCGACGACGATCGGCCGCGTCGCGCGCGAGCCCGCCGCCGTCAGGGCCGAGGCCGCCGCTGCCGCGGCCGAGGCCAACGCCGCGTCGGCCGCGCTGGCTCGGGCCAAGAACGAGGCCCGGTCCAAGATGAAGGGCAAGAACAAGCCGACGCGCAGGCAGAAGAAGAAGCAGTTTGTGATCATCGAGGAGAAGAAGGCGAGCCTGCGGAGCAAGCTGGCGCAAAAGGAAGCGAAAAAGGCGGGAGGCGGAAACGACGACGACGACGACGACGACGAAGGCGGAAACAGCGTCCCTGCCGACGCTCCCCGAGCGCTGCACAGGCTGTACAGGAAGTTTTGAAGAGAGAGAGAGTTCTTATTTTGTAATTCGGAACAAGCACTCGGAACTGAAATGAAAGGGAAAAAAAACGAAAAAAAAGGTCGTCGAGTTTCTTTTTCTCCCTTCAAAATCTCGACAATTCGACTTGTGCATTCGTCCCGACGAAACATGCCAGCTCTCCAGGCTTCTTCGCGAAGCTTCAGCGCTCGTCTTCCTCAGAGGATGAGGTTCTCGAAGGCATCGGTCTTCCAGCGATGCGTCATCGGGCACTCGGAGCAGCTGTCGCGAGCGGCATCGATTTCGATGTCGGCGGCCAGTAGCAGAGACGGCGACGGCGACCACGACGGCGGCGGCGACGCTCCTCGCTCTTCTTCCTCCTCCTCCTCTCCCGAGACCTTCGCCACGGCCTCGCTCTCCCAGTCCCAGCTCGACGCCAACGCTGCCCTCGCGGCCCAGATCCGCGCCTCGAAGCTCGTCCTCGCCCCGCTCACGCGCGTCGGCACGCTGCCCTTCCGCCGCCTCTGCGCCGAGCTCGCGGCAGAAGCCTCCTCCTCGAGCTCTTCCTCTTCTTCCGAAAACTTGATGAACGGCATCGTCACGGTCTCGGAGATGGCCTTTGCCCGCGGCCTCGCCCGCAACGACCTGGTCGAGCGCGCGCGCCTGCGGAGATCGGAAATAGAAGCCTCGGAGGGAAACTGCTTCGGCGTGCAGCTCGCGACCAACGCCGTCGACGAGGGCGTGCGCGCGGCGAGGATCGCCGCCGACGCCGGAGCGCGCTTCGTCGACCTCAACTGCGGGTGCCCGATCCACGAGGCGACTCGCAGGGGCCTGGGCAGCGCCCTGCTGCGGTCCCCCAAGAAGCTTGCGAGGCTCGTGAGTGGGATCGCCGAAGGGTCCCCGATCCCTCTGACAGTTAAGATTCGGCTTGGCGTCACGGACTCGAGCGCCAACTTCGAAAAAGTCGTCCCCGCATTAATCGAGGCCGGGGCTGCCGCCGTGGCCATCCACGGCCGCTCGGGGGAAGGGCGATATAAAAAAGCCGCGGACTGGAAGGCGATCGAAAGAGCAGCCGCGGTCGCCGCGCAGGAGAGCCCTTCCTTTGCAAAACTACGAACCCCGATCATCGGCAACGGGGACATTCTGACCTTCTTCGAGGCCCAGCGGAGGATAGGCCAGACGCCCGGAATATCCGCCGTGATGATCGGCCGCGGCGCCCTGATCAGGCCCTGGATCTTCGCCGAGGTCAAGTCTGGCGGAGAAGAGTGGCTGCCCACTGCCGAGGAGCGAGCGACTCTGATCTACCGCAGGCTTGTGCTCTGCTACAAGGACTACCTCGGGGACGACGCCAGAGGGGAGCACAAGTCGCGGTGGTTCCTGCCCAGCTCGATCGACTTCCTGAACAGGTACAGGCCTCTGCCGCAGAGCGTTTATGGGGGCAGCGGAGAAGTGAATGACGAGGACGACAACGACCTGTCACCCTTGATGTCCCGCCGCGACGACCTCTTCGACCCCCTGCTGGGCGAGACCCTGGACTCGCTATCCCCTCTCGAGAGGCTCCTCCGCTGCCCCGACCCTGAGTCGCACGCGGCCATCGCCGCTGCGCTGTGGAGGGCCGACTCCGACGCGGACGCGGTCCGGAGGCTGCAGGGCGTCGCGAGCGAGTCGCTCGCCGGGTGGGAGCAGCGCGTGAGAGACGGCGGCCTGTTCCGTTCCTCTTCGGGCTCTTCCTCGAGCTCGCGCGACGGAGATGACGAGGAGGGGCTGGGTGGCGGCGAGGAGGAGGGCGACGAGCGGTCCCGGGGGAGGGGAAGGGGCAGCCCGGGCAAGGGCACGCGGACGCGGAAGCTGGCCAAGATGAAGAAGGAAGCGGAAGCGGGAGGGGCAGCAGAGGCGGTGGCGTGAAGAAAAAACGTTTTTTCACTTTTTGTATTTGTACTAATCGAAAGGCTAAGGAGGCAGAAATTAAGATGGCTTCTCTCCCTCTGATCTCGTCTGCAGGAGCCGAAGACGATGAGAATCACCTCTTGTCGCTGCTCGAGAGGGCGAAGACAGCGGGGCTGGCCCACGAGCGAGAGCAGGCTTTGTTGGCGGGGCGATCTGCAATTGCGAGATCGACGGCCGAATATGATAATTTCGATGCCGAATCCACCACCTCTCCTGCAGCTCTGGAGTGGTCTCGCTACGCCCTGAGCGGCGCGCTGGACGTCACGGAAAGCAAGGAGTGCCGGCGGTGCGTTTGGAAGGTGTTTTTGGATCGGAAAAAAGCGGAAGCAACGGAACTCTTTTCTTTTGCTTTGATTGATTCCACTTTCAACCCTCAATATTTTTTTTTTTTGCTTCCAACCCCTTTGCCAAAAAACCGTACTTCCTCCAAAAACAGTCTCTGCGTCGACATCCTCACCTTGCTTCTGCGGCTAAAGCTCATCAAGGACCCGGGAGGAGAACGAGAACAACAAGACACGCCGTCCAACGCGATCGCCGTGGCCCTTCGCTGCCTCTCCGAGGGTGCGGACGCGCCCCTGCGTGCCGCGGCGGCGACGCTCACGGCAGCAGCGGCCGCAGCCGCAGCAACTCATTCTTCTTCTCCAACTCTCTCCGCGCGCGTCGCCGCCGCTCAAAGGGCCCTGCTGGAGTTCGCGGCCGACGACCCGCACGCGGGGGTGCGCAGGGCGGCGATGGCGGCGCTTGTCGAGGAGGTGGCGGTGGTCGAGGTCGAAGACGAGGAAGGAGGAGCCAAAGACGACAAAGACAGCTCTTTTCTCCGAGAAGAGCGATGGCGGCGAAGAAGAAACACCCTCCACCGCTCCCAGCCACCTCCAGCCCTCGCCCTGGGACGGCTTAACCCCGACCTGGCCTCCGCCGTGGCCCGCGCCGCCCTGGCGGGGGACTGCGACGCCTCGGTGAGGCTCCAGGCGCTCCGGCTGCTGCTGGCGGCCTGCCGGGAGGCCGGCGCCTGCAGTAGCCGCCTTCGCCGCCGCCCCGTCTCGAAAGGGGGCGCCCCTCCCTCGTCTTCCACCTCCGCGACCGCCCTCGCCGACGCCGCCTTCGCCGCCGCGTCGCGCTCCGCCGCCGCCGACCCGGACGCGAGGGTCCGCGCGGCGTCGCTGGCGCTGCTGGGGAGGCTCGCCGCCGCGTCGCCTCGGACGCTCGAGGCGTCGCTGACGAAGGCCGCGACCGCGAGGACGATGGAGGGGGTCTCGGCCGACGACGCGTCGCTGATAGCGCAGGAAGGGGTCGGAGGAGGGGGAGGAGCTGAAGGAGGAGCTGGCGGCGTCGGCGGAGGAAGCGAAGGAGGGAAAGGCGGCGGCGAAGCAGCCGGAGCGGCAGCAGCAGCAGCAGCAGCAGCAGCAGCAGCAGCAGAAACGGCAGCAGCCAACTCTTCCTCTCCCTGGGAGGCCGCCCCCGGAGCCTTTGTCCACGGTCTCGAGGACGACGCCGCAGCCGTCAGGGAGTGCGCCCTGGAGGCGCTTGCCTCCCTGTCGAGGTCGCTCAGCGGAGGAGGAAGATCGAATTCAAACTTTTCTTCTTCTTCGTCGTTTTCGTCGTTCCTCGCGCGAGCGGCGACTTTCGCCTCGGGCTGCTCCGGAGACGAGGCCCCCGCTGTCCGGGCAGCGGCGCTGCGCTGCCTCCGCGCGACGTGCCTCGGCACGTCGCCACTCGACGAGCACCTGCCTGCCGTGCTCTCCGGGCTGAGGGACTCTGCTTCGGAAGTGGCGAGCGCCGCGGCGACCGGGCTGCTCACGCCGGAGCCTGGGGCCCCCTGCCCGCTCCGGGGCGCCGCCGCGCTCCGGACGGCGGTCTCGGTCCTGCTCGAGGCGGCCTGCGGCGGGACGCCCACGACCTCTTTCTCCTCGTCTTCGTCTTCAAGCGACGGGTCGGCTGCGAGGGCGGCTGCGAGGGCAGCTCTGGCCGCCCTGGGGTTTGCCGCCGGGGCCCGGGCTGCCCCTTTGATTGCGGAGCTGGCTCCGGGCAAAGGAGGCGGCGGCGGGAGCGGGAGCGGAAGCGGCGGCGGGAGCAAAAACAACAACGCCTTTGTCCAACGCGAGCCCTCGATCGACGACCAAGCCTACGCCTCCAGGCTTCTTTTCTTGCTGGCCGCGTCCAGGGCGAGCCCCTCGGTGGCCTCGCTGCTTCCCCGGCACGCGCTGGACGCCGCGAGGGTGCTGGCCGCGAGGCACGAGGGGCTGCTGCCGCTGCTTCCCGGCGGCGGGCTGCGGTGGCTGGGGCGAGGGGCCGTCGCCGTCGTTGGGGGAGGAGGAGGAGAGAGTCGGGCGAAAAAGAGGCCCCGGGTCCGTGATAATGATCACGATGGCACCTGCGAGACCGTGTGCGCCGTCTGCGCGTCGCTGGCGAGCAGCAGCGCCGCCGCCGCCGCGGGAGGCTCCTCCTCCTCCTCCTCGTCGTCGCCGTCGTCGAGGGAAGCAAAGGCACGCGCCCTCCGTCTCGCGGAGGCCGCGCTGTCTCCGCTCGCTCGCAGCAGCCGGAGCGGCCTTTCCGCGGCGGCCCGCGTAGCCGTCAGGGCCCTGGCCATGCTCTCGACGCTGCAAGGGAGGAAGTTGGAAGGGAAAGGAGAAGACGACGCGGAGGAAGATGAGGAAGAGGAAGAACAGCGACGCTGGGACGGCGGCGCACTCGACCCCCCGCCGCTGCGCACGTGCTTCGAGGTCGCACCTCCGTCGCTGGCTCGCAGGAGGCTCGAGCGCCTCGCAGACGTCCTCGAGCTGGGGTTTGTGGATCGAGGCTCGTCGTCGTGGAGGAAGAAGCGCGTGGCGTTCGCGGCGGAGGTCCGGGCCGTTGCAGCGCTCGTCGCGCTCGTCGCCGTCGCGGCAAAGGAGAAGAAAGACGCCGACGCCGACGAAGAAGAAGAAGAAAAAGCTCGCCTCTCTCTCCTCGTCGCCGACGCCGAGGCCGCGGCCTCCGCCGCCGGTCTTGCTCCCGCTCCCTGGCTCGCGCGCGCTCTCTCCGATCCCGTGGCTGCTCTCCAGCAGGCGTGGCCGGTGCTTTCGGTGGGTGGCGACGACGATGACGCATCCAGCTCTGCCGTCGCGGGGGAGCTGCTCTCGCCGGGCGGGCCGCACTCGCTGCCGGTCGAGGCCGCGGGCTCGCTGCCGCTGCCGCTCTCCGTGGTTGCCAGGGTCAGCAGCAGCAGCACTAGCAGCTCTTCTAAGACGCCGTTCCTTGGCGACGCCTTCCCTGCTCTGTGGCTGCGGGTGAGCTCCCCGGGGGCGGAGACGATGATGGTGCGGCTCCGCGGAGGAGGAGAAGGGGGAATGAGCTCGGACGCTGCCGCCGTCGCCGCTCTCGCCGCCGGCGCTTCTTCTTCCTCCTCCGACTCAAACACCACCACCACCACCACCACCATCTTCTCCTCCCGCGTCGAGCTCCCACACCCGCCTCTGCCGAGGGACTGCACGCTGACTCTGGCCCTGGTGGTCAGGCTCGGGTGGCGGAAGAAGAAGGGGGGCGATTCTGCTGCTTCTCTCCCGGTTTTTGCCCGGCTCGGCGCTGCGAGGAGCCTGCCGCTGCGCATCGTCAGGCAGCAGCAGCGCTAGATCTTTTTCCTCTTTCTCCCTCTTCTTTTATTGATTATTTCACACTTGGAGATAAAGAACCTGTTACATACGGCACTGGCTGAAATCATCGATTCTCTCTCTCACTCACGCAGCGGCGTCATCCCCTTTTTCGAAATGATGGCGGCGGCCGCGGCGGCTGGCGGAGGAGCAGGCGCCTTTCCCTTCCCGCCGCCCGCCGCCGCCTTCGCCGCCCCTCCCATTCCTCCTCCACCTCCACCCCCTCCTCCTCCCAAACCGCGTCCCCCGCGGTCATACCTCACCTTCGAGTTGGGCGTGAACGCCACGGTCACGCCGCCGCGCTCCAGTCTCCTCGCGGCCAGCTCGCGCCGCTCGACGTCGGCGGCGGTCATCGCCGAGAGCGGCACGCGGCGCGGGGGAGCTGGGGGAGGAGGAGGAGGAAGAGCGGCGGCTGCGGCTGCGGCAGCGGCGGCGGCGGCGGCGGCTGCGGCGTCGGCGTCGGCGTCGGCGGCAGAATAAGTAGAAGAGGCTTTCTTCCTGGCGCCGCGGGGCTTCGTGGTGACGTTCGACTCTTCGACCTGCTTCGACTCCTTCTTCACCACGCGCCTCTTCTTCTTCCGCACTTCGGCTTCCGCTTCCGCTTCCGCTTCCTCCTCCTCGACAGCCGCCATCTCTTCCTCCACTCGCTCTTCTTCTTCGGCGACAGCAGCAACAGGCACCATCGCCTCCAGCAGCACCCTCGCCTTGTCCAAAAAGAGTCCGTTGTAGAGCTCCCTGGCCTCGCCTCGGGAGCCACGCGGGCCCGCATCGGCCGACGGCGGCTCGAGCTCGGCGGCGTCGGGGCCGAACACTCCCGCCTCGACGTGAGGGGCCGCCGTGAGGGCTGCGCGCTCGGCGACGCGGAAGCGGACGCTGCGTCCGGTCGAGCGCGCGACGCCGTAGAGGACGCAGGCGACGAGCACCGAGGCGTGCTGCCCGAAGAGGAGGTCGAAGCTGAGAGAGGTGGGGGTGGAGTTTTTTGAGGTGAGAGCGGTTGAAAAAAAATAATAATCGATTTTCCTTCTTCTTTTCCTTACCTCTTCTCCATCAGCGAGTCGATCAGCCCCACGCATAGCCCTTCGAAGTCAGCAGGAGCTGATGCAGCCGAAACAGCACCATTTCCTCCTCCCATCGTCCGGGCGGCGAGCACGCGGGCCGCCCTGGCGGTGCGCGCCGACAGCCGCGCCGTCGCGGCCGAGAGCGCCGCCTCGACAGCCGCGGCCAGCTCCCGCGAGGCCCCGCCGCTGTAGACCCCGGCCACCGCCGAGTAGAGATCCGACCCGGGCCCGAAAAGGATCTCCTCCTCGAGGCGGACGGCGATGAAGTGGATCGCTTCGAGTAAGGCCGGAGTAGGGGCCGGGGAAGTGCCGATGGTTTTGGTGAAAGCGGTTGCAGTTGCGTTTCCGCCGTTTCCGCCGCCGCCGCTGCTGCTGCTGCTCCCGAACAACGCCGACGCCGCCACAGGCAGCGCCGTCCAAGTCACCAGCGCTTCCCCCAGCGACCCCGCGGCGCACGCCACCTGCGGGAACAGGAACCCGCACCTCGGGTTGCACGCGAACGCCGCCAGCTCGGCGGCGACCGTCAGCAGGCCAAAGGTCAGCCTGGGAGAAGAGAGCGCCTCGACGATCTCGGACGACGTCGCCCCCGACGCCGCCTCGGCGGCGAGCTCGTGCTTCAAGCACGAAGAATAGAGCTGTTTCGCTAAAGCAACACGCCTCGCGCGGGAGGTGGAGTCCAGGGGGATCCCCGCGACGGTCGCTGCTGCGGCCGGGGAAAAGGCCCTGCGCAAAAAGGCAAGGGCGCGGTTGTTGACATCCACCTGTTTTTTCATTTTTTTTTCGAGTTTTTTTCATCAAAAATCTTCCTCCGCGCTCCGCCCTTTTCCTCCGCCTCGTTGGAATCCAAACCTCTCCCCACGCACGCTCGCACCATCACTTCGTTGTGGAGCATCGATGTCAGGTCGGACTCGGCCGTCGAGGCGGCCAGCCACGCCGTGGCCCACTCGGAGACCGCGGAGGAGGTTTGCTGGCCGCCACCGGCGACGGAGACGGCGAAGAGCGGGCCCTGTTCGGGGGCCTGCGCCCAGTCGCGCCAGAGGCCCCGGCGGGCGGCGCGGCGGTCTGCCGGCAGGAAGGAAGAAGAAGAAGAAGAAGAAGGGTTTTTGTTGCGTTCGTTATTCGCGGCAGCGGGGGTGGAGGAGGCGAGGTTGACGGGAGGCATTTTTTTTGAAGAGAGAGAGGAGAGGAGGAAGAAGAGGGAGAAGAGAGAAGTGAGAAAAAGGCGAGCGAGCGAGCGAGCGAGTTCTTCTGTTGTTTTTCTTTTTCGAGCTCAGACTCCAACTCTCTATTCTTCTTTTCTCTCTCTCTCTTTTCCAATTCAGATGCAAAAAAACCGCAATGAATAATTAATTAAACGAGGGTGAACGAAAAAACGAGGGTTGAGAAAAGAGAAAGAGAGACGAAAGCAAAAACACCTCTCTCCCTCTCTTTCAGCTCTTTGTCGCCTCAGTCGCCGCCGCCGCCAAAGAAGAAGAAGAAGCCATTTTCTTCTTCTTCGTTGCCGTCGCCGTCGCCGTCATCTTCGCCACCCCGTTCCGCCGCCCGGCTGCTCCCGCTGCCAACGCCGCCTTGCCCTTTGCTTGATTCTTCTTCTGGTTCTTGTACGACGAGGGGGGAGGAGGAGAGGCCGAGGCGACGGCCTCTTCTTCCTCCCACTGCGTGCCGACCGAGGCCGAGGGCCGGCGGGAGAGCGAGGAGGCGTTGGAGGGGTTGGAGACCGTGGCGAGGGTGTGCGTGCAGACCTCGTATGCCCTGGCGTGGTTTAGAAGATAGTCGAAAGAGAGAGCTCGTGAGTGGGTTCAAAAGAGAGGGAAAAAAGAAGGGAAAGAAAAAAACAAAACAAAAACGAACTTGGTGAGCGCCCTCTCTCCTCCTCCGCCGCTCCCGCTCCCGCTCCCGCTCCCGCCTAGACCTCCTCCGGCGCCGTGCGCCCTGGCGACCAGCAGCCAGGCCTTCCCGACCTGCGGGTGCTGGGCCCCCAGGGAGGCCGAGAGAACGTTGGCAGCCTCCTCGAGGCGCGCCGCCGTCTCGGCAGCGGAGCAGCTGTTGGTGTTGTTGTTGTTGCTGTTGTCGCTTCTTCTTCTCTCGTTTCCACCACTTCTTCCTCCTCCGGCGCCACTACTGCTCCAGCGGACAAAGTGCTCGGCCTCGACGTGCATAGCGGCAGCGGTGGCGTCGACGACGTCCTCCTCCTCCTCTTCTTCTTCTTCGTGGTCGAGGTCGCTCCCTTCGTTTTCGGGTTCGTTTCCTGCGCCGGGGACTCGCGCCGTCTGCTCGGCGACGACGATGCCCTTCGCTCGCTTCTTCCCTCGCCGCTCTTGTTCAGCGTGCTCGCGCTGCATCTGCTGCTGCTGCTGCTGCTGGTGGTGGTGGTGGTGGTGGTGGTGGTGGTGCGAGAGCAGCAGCGGCGGCGCGGGCGCGGGAAGGGTCAGCGGGGGAGAAGGAGGCCGCCGCTGCTGCCGCTGCTGCTGCTTCCATTTCTCGTCGTCGATTCCACCCAACGACCCCTCCGATGGCAGCCTCAGCCTCTCCGCCGCCGAGGACGCAGAGAGGCGCAGGGCGCTCGCCGGGTCGAAAGAAGAAGAGGGAAGGGAAGGGGACGCGGAAGAGAGCGGCGGCGGCGGCGGCAGCTGCAGCTGCAGCGTCGGTAGCGCCGCCGCCGTCGGGAGCCCTCCCGCCTCCTCTTCCTCCCCCTCCTCCTCGCTCGATGCTCGCTCCCTTCCACTCCAGCAGCACGGGTGCTGCTCCAGGAGCATCATCTCCGTGTCGCCTCCTCCGGGGAACAAGGCCGCGGAGGAGAAGAACGAGGAGCAGCACCCGTCCCCCCCGTCGCCGTCTCCGTCGTCGCTGTGCTCGCTCCGGCGGTGGAACGGGAGCTCGAGGCTCAGAGCACCTCCTCCTCCTCCTCCTCCGCTGGCTCTCCTCACCCTCCTCCGAGGCGAAGGCGTGGAGGAGATGGGGGCGCAGAGGGCCATCAGCTCCGGGGAGAGCGCGGCCAGGGCGGACGCGGGGGGAGGCGGTGGAGGAGGGGCGGGTTTCTGGAGGAGAGTTTCGCGAGGGGAGAGGGCTTGTGGGTGAGTTTTTTTTGAGTTTTTTTTTGTTGACCTGCTTTTTGGGAAAAAGAAGAAAAAAGAAAAACGAAACCCTCTCTCACCTTGGTCGCGGGACTCTTGGCGATGAAGGCGGCGTGATCTTCTGTTGCTTTTTGAGGCACCGAAGGCGTTTTCTTTTCCTTAAAAGCGGGAGCGGCGGCGACGGCGGCGGCAGCAGAGGGAGGGAGAGAAGGCATCTCCGCAACTCCGACGGCCGCGACCGCGGCGGCGAGTTCGGCGGCGTCGGCGGGAGGCGAACGGATCGACTGCCGCCGCTCCTGCTGCTGCCGTGCTTCCCTCCCTTTATCGGTCGGCGGAGCGAAGACAAGCTCATCGAAAGCCCTTGCTGGCGAGGTCGAGGGCTGCGGGGCGAGCTGCGGGGCAGGGGCGGCGGAAGAAGAAGGACTTGGTCCAGCAGCTGTCGTCGCTGTTGCTGGTGTCGTCGCGGCTTTGACCGCCTCTGAGGGTCTCTTCCGCTTCTTCTGGCCCGTGGCCGCGGGCATCGTCCCTCCTCCTCTTGGCCTTTTCGTTCCGCTTTTTCTGTAGAAGAAGGAGAAGAGAGAGAGAGAGATGGTGCTATTGAGATAGAGACCCCTCCCCCCCGAGAGAGGGAGCCTGTTGCTGTGCCTCGCCCCGCTGCGGGAGCGTTGAGGGTCAAACAAAAGAAGAAGAAAAAAAGCGGAGAAGAAATGAAGAGAAAAACACATTTTTTTTCATCGCTCGCAACGGCGGCGGCTGAAACATCGTCGTTTTCTGGAAGAAAAAAGAAAAATGGCGCTTTCGGTCGTGCATTTCAAGTTCAAATCGCAGGTGGACTACGATTCCGTCTCTTTCGATGGTCCCGTCGTGACCGTCGGCGAGCTCAAGGCGCTGATCGCCGAGCGGACGGGGATGGGAGTGGCCTCGGCGAGCGAGATAGTGCTGAGCGATCCGAGAAGCTCTGAAGAGTTCCGTCTGAACAGCGCTCTCATCCCGAATGCCTCGTCGGTGCTCGTCAGGCGCGCTCCCCAGGCCGCCGGCGGAGCCGGCGGCGGCACGCGCTCGCGCCGCGGCAAGGCCGCGATAGGCGTCGGCCCGAGCGGGGAGGCCCTCGCGGCGGCCGAGGAGAAGACGCGAGCCCTCCCTGCCCCGAGGCTCGCCATCGCCCGGCCGGTCCCTCTGCCGCGAATGATCCGCTCGGTCGCGCACGGCGGCCCCAGCAGGTCCGAGCTCATGACGTACGCCGACCCTTACGCTGCGTCGAAGAAGGCCGGGAAGGACGCCGCCGCCGCGGCCGTCATCGCCGGCGGCGGGGGCGGCGGTGCTGCCGCTGCTGCGACGAACGAGTTTGGCAATGACGACGAGGCCAACGACGACGACGGCGGCGCTGGCGGCGGCGGCGAAGAGGAACAAGACTTCAACGACGAGGACGCTGCCTTGCAGTCGATGCTCGCGTCGACGGGCTCGACCTGGAAGGCCGAGGTGGCCGAGGCCGCCAGGATGGGCAGGGGCAGGGGCAGGGGCCGAGGGGGCCGCGGCGGGGGAGGAGGAGGTCCCGGCGGCGGCGGCCCCTTCGTGCCGAGGTCGGGCGTCGTCGGCGCCGCTCCGGGTGCCGTCGCCCCTTCAGGCGGCCGCGGAGGAGGGCGAGGGGGCCGCGGGTCCGGGATGGCCCCGCCGCCGCATTACGTCTGCAGGAGGTGCAACCAGACGGGGCATTTCGTCTCCGACTGCCCGACGCAGGTGTGTTGTATTTTGTGGGGAGTGAGGAGCGAGGTCGAGGTCTTTTGATTTGAAAAGGAAAAAGGAAGAAAGAAAAACGAGAAAAAAAAACGAAAACGAAACCGAAAAAAAAATGAGAACTTGAAACAACTTGTTTTTTTCACCCCGCGTGATAGAACTGTATATTACTTTCCCGTGCTCCTCTAGCGAAGCAGCGCTTTTATGACCTTTTTCAGCAAAAAAGATCTCTCGGAAACGGATCTCACCAAGAGGGAGAGAGAAGGAGAGAACGAGGAAGTGAAGAAGAAGAGTTTTCTTCTTCGCCGCACGTCGAAAAGAAGAAGGAAAAAAACTTCTTATTTTTCCGCGCCTCTGTCAAAGCAACCTTCCACCCTCTCGCTCTCTTGCTTCGCGTTCTTCGAGATCTCCTCTTTCATATTCCTTTCTCAAAACCAAACAACGGAAAAAAACACCGCTTCAAAAAAACTCCTTTTTTTCTCACTAAAAAAAAACTTCAAAACCTTCCATAAAAAACTCCACTTTTTCAGGGCGACCCGGCCTACGACAAGAGGGTCCGCGCCCCCGTCGGCATCCCCACCACGCGCCTGGCGGCCAACGCGGACGGCGGCCTGCTGATGCCCACGGGCTTCATCGGCTCGCTCGCGGCCAACGACGAGTCGTTCGAGGCCGAGATGGCGATGCTGACAGGTGGCGTCGCCGGAGGCAACAACGACAGGCCCGCGGTGCCGGGTTCGCCCGTGACGAAGGTCGGGGCGAGGCCGGCGTTTGTGGAGGCGCTGATGCCGGCGGCGCCGGAGCAGCAGATGCAGCAGGTGCAAGCGCAAGAGCAGCAGCAGCCCGCGGCGGCTCCCGTTGCTGCTCCCGCACCCGCTCCCGTCGCTCCTTCTCCTCCTCCTCCGCCGCAGCAGCAGCCTCACCAGCCTCACCAGCAGCAGCAGCAGCAGCAGCAGCAGCAGCAGCAGCAGCAGCAGCAGCAGCAGCAGCAGCAGCAGCAGCCTCTCGCCCCGTCGGCCCCTCCGGCACTCGCCGGGGGTGGCGCCGGAGCCAACAGCAACAGCAACGCGCTGGCCAACGCTCTGGCCGGTCTGGCGGGCTCCGACGAGGAGGAGGAAGAAGAAGACGACCGCGGCGGAAACGACGGCGGCGACGGCGGCGACGGCGGCGACGCCGACAAAAGGGACAACTACGACCGCACCTCCCTCTCGCTCTCCCGCTCCCCTTCCTCTTGCTCTCCCTCCCGTTCCGCTTCTTCGCGCTCTCCCTCGCGCTCGAGGTCGAGGTCGAGATCCGACTCCCCTCGCTCCGGGCGCCGCGGCGGAGGCGGAGGCGGAGGCGGGAGGAGCTCGTCGAGGTCGAGGACCCCGGCGGCGAGAGGCGAGGAGCAGCAAGGGCAGCAGCAGCAAGCTCACCAAAACTATCCGCAGCAGCAGCAGCAGTGGGGCGGCGACCCGCAGCAGCAGCGGTGGGGAGACGGGGGCTGGAACAACGGCGGCGGCGGCGGAAGAGGAGGAGGCCATGGGGGCTGGCAGCAGCAGCAAGGAGGAGGAGGCCCCGCGGCGCAGCAGCAGCAGCACGGCCTCTGCTTCCTCTGCAACCGGCCTGGACACAGGGCCCGCGACTGCCCCAACAGCCAGAGCGGCGGCGGCGACGGCGGCAGTGGCGGCGGCGGAGCGGGAGCGGGAGCATCGGGAGGGTTTACCGTGCCACCGAGGCCCGACCTCCGCTGCTTCCGCTGCGGCGGCAACCACCTCAAGCGCGACTGCCCGCAGCCGCCGCCGCAGTATGGCGGCAGCTACCCGCAGCAGCAGCAGTATCATCATCATCATCATCATCATCATCATCAGCAGCAGCAGCACCAGCAGCGCGATTCGTCGGAGAGGCCTCCGGGAGAAGAGGAAGGCGGCGGCAAGCGCTCTGTCGTCGTCGTCGTCCGGCCTGCCGGCGGAGGAGGCAACGACGACAACGACGCCAAGGCGCCCGCTGCTGCTGCTCCCCATCCTCCTCCCCCGCTCGTGCGCCCGGACATGAAGTGCTTCCGCTGCGGCGGGCCCCACATGAAGCGCGACTGCCCGGAGAAGGAGGGCTTCTTCAGAAACGACCGCGAGCGCGGAGGAGGCGGCGGCGGCGGCAGCGGAGACGGAGGAAACAACAACAACGACGCCGGCCTTCCTCCTCCCCCTCAGCGAGAGCTCAAGTGCTTCAACTGCGGCGGCGACCACCGCAAGCGCGACTGCCCGAAGCCCGGGGGCCCGGCCTCGGGCTGCTTCAAGTGCGGGGGGCCTCACCTGGCCAGGGACTGCAGGGGCTCCGGCCCCCCTCCGCCGCTGCAGAAGCGAAGCGGAGCAGGAGGAGAAGAAGGTGGGAAGAAGGGCCCCCCGCCGCCGCTGAGGCGCTCGCGCTCGAGGTCCCGCTCCAGGTCGAGGTCGAGGTCTCCCCGCGGAGGCCGCCCCGACAACCAGCAGCAGCAGCAGCAGCAGCAGCCGCGCCGCAGCGTCGTAGTCGAGGTGGCGCGGCCGGCGAGGGACCTCCGCGAGGTGCTTGATGCCAGCAGGAGGAAGCGCTCTCCATCCCCCGGAGGAGGAGGGGGGAGCGATGGCGGAGGAGGGAAGAGGCGCAGGGGCGGGCGCGGAGGGAGGGGAGGGAGGCGCTGAAAAGAGGAGGAGAAGGACATAGTTTTTGTTTTGTTTTGTAGTTTCTTCTTCGCTTGTCTCTTCCCACCTTTTTTTAAAATTCCGTTTTTGTCTCGAACGCTCTCAGAACCATTGCTTTTTTCTTTCTTCTCTCTTTCTCTTCTCTTTCCCGCGTCCAAAATGGCCCTCAAGCTCAACCCCACTCCGCGCCGTGCGAACGCGGCCGCCGGTTCTTTCCCGTCCCCGGGGAGAGTCGCGCCCGGCGCGGCGGCCCCGCTGGCCCAGCAGAGGCGTCGCTCGATGGCGAGGGCATCGGCATCGTCGATCGCCGTTTCTTCTTCCTCCTCGCCCGCCCCCCGCCGCGTGCCCTCGCTGGCCTCCACGCCGCGCCAGTCCGTCGTCGCGGTCGCCGCTGCGGCTGCTGCTGCTTCCGCGTCCTCCCCCCAGCCGAGGGGCCTGGTCCAGCACAAGGCCGAAGCCAAGATCTTCTACCGCTTCCTCTCGGTGCATCTTTTCTTTTTCGGATATTCGTTTTCGTTTTCTTGCCCCTCCCTTCGAGCACACAGGGAAAAAAGAAACCTCAACTCACCGTCTCCAAACCGACTCCCCATCACCACATACCTCCACACACCACCTTCTCCACTCACAGATCGTCTACGACAAGATCGTCAACCCGGGTCACTGGACCGTGCCCATGCGCGAGGCCGCCCTCGAGCCCGCGCGCCTGAGGTCGGGCCCGGGCCCCGCGGAAACGATCGACACCAAGAGCCTGCTCGTGGCCGACGTCGGAGGGGGCACGGGCTTCTGCACGCAGGGCGTGGTCGCCGCCGGGGTCCCTCCCACTAACGTGACGCTGGTCGACCAGGTATGAGGAGGCGAGAGGTGGGAGGAGAAAGGAAGAAAGAAGGAAAGGAAAGAGGAAAGAAATCGAAAAAGAAGCAAAAAAGCAACGCGCGCCGCGAGGTCTCTCTCTCTCTCTCACTTTTTTCTTTCTTCTTTCCTCTCCTTCTCCCATCCAAAAAACCAAAACAAACCAAACTCCCAACCCCCTCCACCACAGTCCCCGCACCAGATGGCCAAGGCTAAGGCCAAGCCCGAACTCAACGGCGTCACCTTCATCGAAGGGGACGCGAAGGACATCCCGCTGCCGACAGACAAGTTCGACCGTTATACCTCGGCCGGATCGATCGAATACTGGCCCGAGCCGCAGCGTGGCGTTTGCGAGGCGTACCGGATCCTGAAACCGGGAGGGTGGGCGTGCCTGATCGGGCCCGTGGAGCCCACGAACCCGATCTCGAAGTTCTTCCAAGGTAAAGAGAGAGAGAGAGAGAGAGAGAGAGAGAGAGAGAGAGAGAGAGAGAGTTTTTTCTTTCTTCATTTTTTTTACGCTTCAAAAAGTCACTTTCACTCAACTCAAAAACTCTCAAAATTCTCAAAACTCAAAATCTCAAAGCTCTCTGGATGCTCTTCCCCTCGGAGCAAAACTACCTCGACTGGTTCCGCGCCGCCGGCTTCGTTGACGTCGAGCTGCACCGGATCGGGCCCAAATGGTACCGCGGCGTCAGGCGCCACGGCCTCATCATGGGCTGCTCGGTCGTCGGCCGCAAGCCCGCCTCGGGCCCCAGCCCGCTGGCGTCCAAGCTGGGCCCCAAGGAGGAGGTCAGCGGCGCCCCTACCCCGAGCGGGATCGGGGCGAAGCTGGCCCTGGCCGCGCGGGTGATTCTGGGGTCCGCGGCGGGGTTCTACTACTTCGTGCTGCCGGTCTACTTCTGGATCAAGAACCTGATCTGGCCGAGGTGGCTGCCCGGGTTTTGAGAAAGAAAAAAGAAAAAAAGTTTTTTTCTTTTGGTGTTGTTGATTTTGTTTTTACCATTTCGAGGGACAGGGAGAGACAGAGAAGCGCGTTCTGATTTCTGTTTCTTATAATAGAAAAGGGGTGGCTTTGATTTAGTTGTGCGGCAGAGAGCAGAGAACAAAGACAACAACAGATAAAATACACACACAAAAACAGACAGTAAAAAAAAAACCCGAGTTTCGAAAATCTCTTCTTTCTCTCTTCATCTCTCTCTTTCCTTCCCTCTCTCTCTCTCTCTCTCTCTCTCTCTCTCTCTCTCTCTCTCTCTCTCTCTCTCTCTCTTCTCCCCCCCCCCCCCCCCCCCCCCCCCCCTCTCTCCCTCCCCCCCACACGCGCCACCCCCCCCCCCCCCTC
>Ga0114918_10001018_pt1 | contig 24679 bp, 43 predicted proteins | sample LantaG_FD_87015 | JGI IMG/M metagenome (GOLD analysis project Ga0114918, IMG submission 87015) | Deep subsurface microbial communities from Baltic Sea to uncover new lineages of life (NeLLi) - Landsort_02402 metaG | ecosystem: Environmental > Aquatic > Marine > Oceanic > Sediment | place...
ACACCCAAAGCACTTCCATCTTCACCCACCAAACGGACTTCCTTGCTTTTAATATCTCGATTGATTTTAGTTTCCATGCAGTAACAATTACCCCTTAGCTTACCTGGATTCTTCCAGGATGGTTTTTAGTTTTTCCGTACCATAAAAATACACAAAAAGAGGGTTTATGGCATCAATATTTTGAGTATTCAAGTCCAACAGGTCATTGGAATCCAGTTCTATCAACTCTCGGGTGAAAAATCTGACCCCCAAAAGACCCACAGCACCACAAAAATATTGTAGGTACCTCTGGGTTTCCGAAAATTCGGTGAAACCCCATAAATCTTGAAAGTACCCTATAGTCAGGGAGGTCATTTGATCGGGGTTCAAATTTTCAACCAACGCATCAAAACATTTAAGTAACTTAGGTACCGGACAAAAATCCACATGAAACGTCTCGATCAGTTTCACTATGTCATTACGAGTGTGAAGGTACATGAGGTCTACCTTTAGATTTGGGTCCAGGGTAGGTTTCTTTACCCGTTCCCTCACAGGAACCACAACGTGGACTTCTGTGGTGATCGTAATACCCGGAACCGTTGCAAGCAGTACAAATGCGTTTCCTGTGTCCGTACACATATTTGTAGTACCACTCAGTACGAATCTTCTTACGTTCATGGAAGCTTTGCAGTTTCATGGTGCCTCCTAAAGTAAGGATAGTTGGGCCACCCACTCAGGTGCTTGATCCTTGGGCATTACGGGAAGAACCACCACCGTTCGGGTATTTGGGGCAATTTCGGTGAACCCCAGGTCAACAACCTCAGAAGCGTTTGGGTATTCCAACAAGGCTCTTTCCAGATCCGATGTGGTACACAGCAATATGATTTTGGCCATGTCATTTGTGTACCACCGCATATACACGGTCTGGTAAAAGTGTCCGGTCATACTCAGGGCTTTTTCATGGGCATATAAAGCACCATGACAACATTGGGCTGCTACCTTACCCTTGCGTAGTTTACCCCCACCTGTGGTGCGTAAGGAGTGATCCACCAAGTAATATTGAACTAACATTATTTCCTCATTTCCTCTTGGGGTGCGTCATACGATACACCGTCCGATCATTGTCCCAATGAACCCAAACCAAATTATCAAACTGGAAACCACTCACGATTCGGGAAATGATTCCATACGCAGGGATATTCTGAAACCCTCTTTCTTCCAGAGTCGAAAGAATTTGAGATATCATAAATGTTTCACCGTTGGGTGAGAGTTCATATGCTATACCCAAAACCGTCTTTTTCCAATCGGATTCCGCTTTTTCGGAGTTGTGACAAACCCAACAATACCGGGCTTTGTCTTTGAACTTTGCTTTTAGTGTGGTGCCACACTTGGGACAACCATATTTGAGGTTATCCGATTGAGGTACCCCTGTGGCCCGTGGAAGAATACGCCATGAAGCTTGCCAGTGGTATTCGGTACCCACCCACTGTCTATCTACCCTCTTGCTGTGATCCAGGCGGTGAAGTATCTGGACTGTGACATCAGGGTCCAATCCCAACTCTTTGGCGATATGACGGGTGGGTAACATTTCCCGTTTACCATTGGGGGGTTCATAGAATTCGGCCCCCTTGAGGGCTTGACCGATCAAATATGCCTCTATTTGTTCTTCCACACTCATTTGTTAGTTCGCTCCATTCGGGTCCAGGTAGTGGCACCATGGGGTCCCTTACCCCTCAATTCCTGGGGACAAGCGGCACAGTAAACAGAAAAATCTTTTGAGATCGATTTGGTGGTGTCACCACACTTGGGGCATTGGTAGGTGAATTCCGAGGGTGTAGGCCCACCCTGGTACTTCCAATTGGGGTCAAGTGGGAGAATTCTCCAAGAGGCTCGCCATTGATACTCCATACACATCCATTGTTTTTCAACTCTTTTTTTAGATTCCAGACGATGCAGCACATCGGTCACATCATTAGGGTCTAGGTTCAACTCCAAGGCGATATGACGGGTTGATAACATTTCCCGCTTTTCGTAGGGATTGTAATGTTCCTTGCCCTGTAACACTTGCTCGATCAAATAGGCTTCTATTTGTGGTTCCATCTGGTATTTTCTCCAAGTATTCCTCAAGGGGTATATGGGTAGTTGGGTACCTTTTCCAAGCGACCATTACGCCAACACAAATTACCCTCAATGTTCCGTTGGTACCATGTTGAAGCGTTTTCCCCAGCATGTAACTCCAGTTGTTTGAGGACGTGTTCCATCGTTTCAATTTTGGGGGTGTCCTCATGTGCATAACAACTAGGAAAAGTCATAAGGGTACCATCGCTATCATAGGTAAAGTAACCACCCGTGGAATTAGGCACCGTAACGGGTAGGGGTGTCCACTCCATACAAAGAGAATAGACTTCCCCATTGTCACCCATGGCGGGGACATGAACAAAGGTAGCTGTGGTGCCTCGGTGTCCATATTGAGCAGACACGTCGGAGATATTTTGGGCATAGGCACCCATAGACATTTTTCTCATGGTATCCCCCATTTGGGTTCAGGTGGTGTCTTCTGTTTTTTATACACAACCACACACTAGGAAGTCAGGTTTTTATTTAATAGGTGCTATAGTAACGGTCGTGGGAAATCACGTAACCACTTCCTCTTTCCAGCAATTTGATATGTTTTTTCATAAGAACCCCCATGGGGCTATCCTGCCCTTGCTCGATCACAAAGGTTTCGATGACCCCCTCTTCTATTCTCCTTGAGATATAGCGGGGCATATCTCTTGCGAACATCCCAGCCCATTCAGGTTTGAGGGGTGTTTCGTCGAGGCACCACTTGTTATCCAAGAAGGTCTGGATAGCGTGGATCACATTGCCGTTGTGAAAGCAGTGTTCTTGTACACCACCGTCTTCATAGGTTCTTTCCAGGTAGAGTTTTGGCAGCGGTACCTGCAAACATGCCAATTGTATCAGCGTGGAGGGGTATGCAAGTGGGGCCATTTCCCTCTCAAGGAACAGGGTCTTCTTTACCGTGAGGTTATCCAATATATTTGATACATACTTACGTTTTGTTTCAAATATCAATGGTTTATGTGATTGGGACATTTCACAAAGACCTATAAAAGTCAATCAAATATTGGCGTTCTTCGGGTGGGGTACGAGAATCAATCAGCACAAATCGAAAAACATACCCCTGAATCAAACGCTGATTGTAAGGGGACAGATCCCCAAAAAACAACCCTTTGAGTTCGGGAAAGAAAGGAATTTCCCCTAATTTCCAGGTACCCTCCAGGAAGGATTGAACGGCATGGAAATATTCCCCATGGTGGAATATCACAGAATTATACCCACAGGGTGATTCATACACATGAAGGGGAGGGAGGGGCAACGCGCATAGAATGGCCTGGATTACCTGGGTGGGATTCTCCAGGGGTACCATTCCGGGATCAAAACTGAAACCATGGGGTTTCCATCTTTTGAGGAGTCGTCTGACCGAATCCCATTGATGGTCGTTTACCCGAAATTTAGAATAGTCCATGGTGCCACCCTTTCTGTTAGAAGTTCTAATAGGTATACGCAATATGAAGGGGGGATTCCAGGATTTTTTATTCGGAAGTGATAGGAATCGAACCTACGCCCCGCGCTAACGGGGTCCATTGTTTTCAAGACAAGAACATTACCACTCTGCCACACTTCCAATGTAACACTTTAATTTTTTCCTGTTAGGTTAACTCCCCGAAAAGGCATCCGCTTCGGCGGCTGCTTGTTTACATGCCAACTGGTGACACCCATTGATCAGTTGATCTAAATCCTCTTGGTAATCTTCCACCAGTTCGGTGTCACCCGATTTCTCAGCCTCATCTTTTTGTTGGGACAAATATTCCCAGTGGTCCCGACAACGTTGGCAGCATTTCTTTACATTTCCATGCATGGGTTTCTCCTTTGCGATAACTTATCGGAATGTGTGGGATTTGAACCCACGCGCCATCTTGCGATGACCTAACAGTTTAGCAAACTGCCCTCTTTAACCATGCTTGAGTAACATTCCACACTAACCCAGAAAAACACAGTCACCCTTTTCATCTGAGATGAAATCGTAATTGTGATCTGTTCTCACCCCCACGATCAATTCGTCCATTTCCCTACAATCAACCTCTTGAAGACTTGTTGTAACAAATACGTACACGTCTAGATCTTCCGACAATTGTGACAATTTTTCCATCAACTCTTTGACTTTCATGTGGTATCTCCTATGTGTGGGGTGAACGGAATTACAACCTATGACGACTTTTCCAAATGATCGGGGACTTCTTGACCTTTGGTGGGGTGACAGAGGATAAGTATTTTCGGATAAACTTCCGAACTTTATACACAGTCATCACACCGCCATAATCGTGAATTGACCAACAGTAGTTTCCCCCATGGGACCATACACCATCAGGACGCCAAATAATGGCACTATCTTCCCAAATAGAAACACGCCATTCCCACCCTACAGCAGGGACTATGACTTCTGTGGGTTGCTTGTAGGACATGGGGATGGGCCTTTCTGTAATACGGAAGTGATAGGAATCGAACCTACGTCCCGTTTTCACGGGAACCTCTGCTTTCCAAGCAGGTGCTATTACCGCTCTGCCACACTTCCAGGAATATACGCTTTTTTTGGGGATTTTGTAGGTAGAGTTTACGCCGAGAGGGATTCGAACCCTCACTTCACGTCTTAAAAGGACGTTACTCTATCCAGTTGAGTTATCGGCGCGAAGATGATTGGTAGTCATGAAGTTGCTTACCATTGCGGCGAGTCAGTCTGACTACCAGGGTCTCCTTATGTAAAATCATTTGAGGTATCATCTTCGCATCCTTTGGAAAGATTGGGTTCTTGGTAGGTAAAACGAATGAGGACAGGTGGGGTTCAAATTTATTTGTCTTCGGTCTCTGTGATCACAAATTTCCCGTAACCTATTGTGATCTCCCAATCAGGCGTTATTGATGTCATACCCTCATGGAGTCGTACGAAACAACTATTTCTTACGATGGTGCCTTTTTCCCTCGGTAGAAGACCCTGGTGTTCCCAGGATCTACCCTCTTCTTCCTGGTGCCATCGGACCTCGGATATGTGATCCGATCTGAGTTCCTTCACCCTAGCTTGATAGTTGGCGACCGCTTCTTCTTTGGTAAGGTACACGGGCCACTCCTCGGTGTGTTCCCCTATTTGTACCACCACCCAAAGGGGGTTTTCGGCTTCTTTCTGAGCGATTTCCCTGGCAGCAAAAAGTTGTTCCCGTCGGACCCGTGCTTCTTCTAGTTCGCGATCTAGTTCTGCGGGGTCACGTAGCCATTGGTAATGGATTTGGAACCGCCCCCCTTGATCGGGGTCATCTTCTTCCCACAGGTCATAAGATAGGTACCATGCTTCGATTTCTGTATGGCAATGGTTGCAACTCAGAGTCGCACTATAGGGGTTCACTACAGCGGGGTCTTTGGTACCTGCGATATCGCTGTAAAGTTCAAAATCCTCGGAAACCTCCAAGTCAAAATCATCCATGTGACAGTGATCACACATCCAATCAAATTCCAAATCCAGTTCGTCGCTAAGGGAAAAGTGGGTAGACATGGGAAACTCCATTATTGCTTTGGTGGGTTGAGGTATCGAAATTCCAGGAGGTGTCCCTCAGGCATAAGTTCTTGCGCGTGAAATATCCCTTTCCACATGCCAAAGGACACCCCGTGATCAATATACACAACAGTCTTTTCAGCCATTGTACGCCACGCAAAACCCGCATTGATACCTAGCTCTCTTTCTGCGGGGATCGTATCGTCTAGGATACCCTCTTGTGTGAAGAAGAGGTGACTGGCATAGGCAGACTCACCACGACTGAGACAGTCTTTGACACAAGCCCTGGCAAATTCGATGTTGCATTGGGTGCTGTATGTGCCGATGGGTGCAAAGGGGGATTCCAGCACCACCAGTTTGAATCTTTGGGTCATTGGGTTTTTCCTTTGGAACTTTATGGTTGGATCAGGTCAATGGGTTGGTCCGGTGTCACTCCCTTGACCCCTTTCACTTGTTTGACTTCTTCTATTCTATCTTCTGCGAGAAAGGCAATTATGATCGAGGTAGGGTAATCGTGATCTGATTTGGATAATTCCACTCCAAGGTCTTGGAGATCTTGAATCCGTGACAAATAGGAATCCTGGTATCTGTTACGTTGCCATTCGATCAAGGCTTTGCGGTATTCAACTACCGTCTGGTGATGTGCCTTACTGGGTTGCACCTGGGATGGGTCTTCCACGAGGTCTAGGGTGATCAGCACTTTGACCATTTTAGTCATTGGGATTGTTCCGTTCATATTGGTATGCGGGGTGGTTCTTGTCCGGGAATATACCCCAATAGAGAAACAGTAACAACACCAAAACCACCAAGGGTAACCAAAACGTCCCTATAATGGCACTGCCGATCATCACTTGTTGGGGGTCCGCTATTTCATCTACATGATAAACCTCCACCCGTGAGTTACCCAACCCAAAACAGGTGAAGTACAAAAGAATCCCGATCACCACATAGCCCAAACCTAACAGGATGTACATAGGAACCTCCAGAATGTTTTTGAAGGGGTGACACGAGACAGGAAAGCGGGTTTATTTGGAGGTTAGGGAAAGGTTACCATCTTGTTTGTTGAAACCCGTCATTTCCATCCGGGTCTTTGCGCGAAGAAATTCACGATGTTGGGATGATCGGATATGCTCTTTCGCTTGCATGATACCAAACCAAAACAAACCCAAGACACACCCAATCAGACTCAAAAACATAACTACAAGGATAGCACCTGTGAAGATTTGATGGGGTTGGTATTGAGACAACATGGTGGACCTCCTTTTGGTATTATTTATAACGGATTTGATATTTCACTTTGATGATATTGACCTTTTCCAATGCCGATTCTGAGATTTGGTATAGGCCCGAACCAATGAGGGTCAACACAAGCAACCCACCAAAAAGGAAGTAGGCACCTTGTTTGCCCCAAATAGTATACACATAAAAACCCCCAATGAGGGTGGCAAAAATGGTACCCACGACGATCCACTTGTTGCGGGTCCACAGGGCTACCTGTTGGACAAAAGATAGCAGTAAGCCCATAGCACCCATGCAAACCACGATAAACTTGTAAATGACATTCATGTTATTAATCTCCATCACTGTTGTTGTAATCGGACGAACTAGCACTATTGGAATCCGAGTATTCAACCACGGGTTCCGACCTACGATAAGGTTCGGGTTCGTAGGGTTGATTCACTTGGGGTAACACAGAAGGATTGATTTTGTTATCTACCTCCCAGGGTTTTTCTTCCAGACCCTCTTCTGGATCGTCTTCATAGTGAGGGTCCCACACGTATACCAGGGGTTCGTAAGGATTATCATGGTCGTGGGTGACACGGAAATGTCTACCGCTTTTACCCATGTAAGTGTGATGTACAGAGAGAGAATTATTTTCTTTGGTTGTGGGTACACGGGTCATGTAGTAAATAAAGACCAATAGAACACCTGTGGTGATAAGGGGGGCTAATATCTCCATTAGAAACATTTCCAACTTCATGGGGGATCTCCTTGCAGGTCAAATAGTAAACACTATATCTAATAGTATCCCCTAATGGGGTTAGATTGGGGGAATTGTTTTAAAAAAGTGAAGGGGACCACAAATACCACGGTCATGTGAGGGTATGAACCTTGAAAATTTGGTCTATTGGCACTTCACGGATGGTGGCACCAATCAACCTTTGAAGGGTGGACAAAGAATCCAATCCAGGGTGCCATATGGCATTGCTGTTCTGTAGCACTTTCAGTGCATTCTGGAGTTCTTGCAGGTACCTCAGTTTAGTGGGTACCGAATAGGTGGTCAACTCTTGAAACAAAGGTTTCAGGTGGGTTTCCAGCACCATGGATGCGGAGGTACGGGGGTCGGTCACTATCCGGCATACACGCTGTGGCCAGGAAACGGCGGTAGCTACTGCATGGGTCACTTTGGATTTCTTGATTTTTTCCTGTGTATCCAATTCACCCATCACGTTTTTGTGTACTGGATTAAGGAAATCACTGGGTTGCAAAGGAGGGAATTCATCTGTGGGTATCTCAGAGGGACGCACCATTTTTAGGAGTTCCTTGGTGCGTTTGGTGATTTCCAGCAAACCCTCTTCATGGGTACCTTCTTCCATATGACGATCTGCACAATATAGGATACCCCGAATACCATTAATGAACTTATGGATTAACACGGTGTGGTTCCCTCCTACCTCTCTTAGAGAGAGGGTAAATCTTCTTGTGTATCCTCAGCGTACTGTTCGACTACGATTAGTAGTTGCTTTATTCTCTCCCTCATCAAATTACAATCAGCACAATCATAAAAGGGGGGGTTGTGAGGGTGTGTTGCGATCACCTCCCGTAACTCCTGAATGACAATATTAGATAATTCTTTGATCATGGTGCTTATCCTTGTTGCGTGATTAGTGCATACCACAACCATACAATTATTTAGAAAATAATGGGGGGTTGGGGTGATTAATCCCGATCTTGGGGTGTTTCCGTAGAGTCGTTATTTTTGGTGGGTTCTTCTTTTGGGGGTTCACTAGAAAACATGCTTTTGACAGAATCCAGAAAACCCGTAGGGCTTTCCCCCGATTTTTCTTTTAGGGATTCTTCTAATTTGGCCACTTGGGTTTGGAGTCTGGCAATTTCTTGGTTCAACACATCCTCCAACTCACTGTAGGATTCTTGAGTTGTGTTGGCATTGTCCCAGGCTAGGTACAACTGATAACCCAGGTAACCTGTGCTGGTAGCAAGTAGTAGGCACAAAAAAATATGCCCACCGTTCATTTGGGCGGACCACAAGGAGGTGGTAAAGAGGATCAACAGGGTGGCACCAAAGGAACCAATCCATTGCCAAAATAGGGGGTTTCTTTTTTCTTTGGGTACGTTCTGCAAGTTCATCGGGGTACTCCTTTTTACAATCGATCAGCCAACATCTGCTTAAGATGGCTTAGTTGTTTAATCACCTCAGAAGAGGTCTTTTGCTTTAGATACCCCTTCCCTGCTTCAATGGCCCCCATTAAGTAATCTTTATGTACTTCTACAGGTACACACCAAAAAGCAGCGTGATCTGGACACACGGGGTAGGGGCGGTAGTGTTCTTGTCCGTGGTAATTGAAGTTACCATTTTTCATGCGATCATGTATCTGATCCCTGGCATCACAATATCCACGGATGCGTTTAATATCCAGATAGTCAAACACCTCCACTCTTTCCCGAAACTTTCGTGGAGGGAGATGTTCTTCCAGGTCATAAACGGCATCCAAGAATGTTTGGGTGTCTTTGGGATGTAGTTTTACTTGAAGTAGTTGCCCATTGACCCAGGAATAACCATTGCCGATCACAAAAAACATGTGATGCAAAACCTTTCCCCGATTGGGGCAGATCGAGGGGTATTCCAAAATTGCCCAACGTATGGTGTTCTCCAAATCCATAGGTTTGGGTTGTATGGGACGCTTACTACGTTTAATGGTTTTTTCATATTTGAGGGTCTGTGCCTCTTTAAACCGAAGGCACAATTGTTTCAAATTCATAAAATTAGTTCCCAACAGTGTGTGGGCCACCACCGACCCGTCCATTTTGGTTCACATTCCTCTAATAACCAGGGTACCAAAGTCTTTTCCCACTGTTCCCAGGAGATCCACCCACCCACATTAATGGCGTTGAAGTCAAACACCTTACCGTTTTTCACCGCGATCCAATGTGAATGGCGGTAACGTTCCGGGGTGTCATCCCAAGGACCGCTCCATTGCACCCTTATAAGGCCCACAGAGGGCATTGGGGGGTTCTCCTCACCGGTAGCATCCTCATTGTCAAATAGTCGCTCAAAAGGCACCCCAAGTGTGTTGAGTGCCTTGGCCATCATCTTGTGGGTGGTGTACTTCTTTTTGGGGAATTGAGGTATATGGGGTTTGACCTCGTTGGGGGTCAAATTGAGGATACCTGATAATGCACCGGGACCACAATTCATGCCCCACTCTTCCCATGCCTCCTGGAAGTTTTCCAAGGTATAGTTGGTACTCATGGTTTGTCCAATATGACTACCACGGCATCCACGTTAGAATCCGGCAGAAATGAACCTGGAGGAATGGGGAAGACTTGGCCTTGGCAGGTCTCCATAAATCCCCTGAAATTCACATAATTTGGGGATATTGCGTCATGACGCAACCTATCATGCATGAGAGATACCAACCGACCCCCACTTTCCAATAACCTATAAGCCTCCAACACATGTACCGTATCCATTCCGTCTCTGAATGGTGGACTCATGACGATCCGATCAAATCGTTCCCCCTCAAAGCACCCGAGGAAGTCACCACAATGCGTTTTGAAACCTTGTTGGGTTAGGTAGAGGGCGTTTTCGGGCAGGATCTCCATACAGGTGACGTTTTCTTTTTCGGGAAAATGTTCTGCTATGGCACCCCGACCCGCAGAGGGTTCCAGGACAGACATACCCGATTGGATATTGGCCAACACTACCATACGTGCCGCCAACTTTGAGGGTGTGGGGATGAAACAATATTCCATCCGTAGCTCCTCTAACCCCACGTAATTGGCATTCCAAGGCTCAAAAGGCTTCCACATATGAACGTCTTTCATCGCAAAGGTACGCAGTGCTTGCTTGTCACAATCTACAGCCTCCAAGAGCCACTGCTCTTGTGGGTGCCATTGGTTAGACCCCCAATACAGGCGTTCGGGTTTGATCTTTCGAACGGATCGCTTTCCTTCCCAGTTGGTATAATCGATTTCAACTATCATTCTGATCTCCATTGGTGTTTCCGGTATCGCTTCCAGCATCGTAGGTCTTTCATGTAAGAGGCGTTGTTGGTTTCTTGTCCATGGGGGAAACAGTAGCTACACCCACCCCTTTCCCTTGAAAAGAGAAAGCGGGAAATGGTGGTGCCTGAAATCTTCACGGGTATATCTGCAAACCCGTATTCATTGGTTCCGAACTTTTTACGAAGTTTTGGTGTTTGTTTGTACACTGGTGCCTCCTAAGCAGTTAAGTGCTTAGAAGACCCCTCCTTTATAAAATCGAATCAGCATGAGGTTCCTCCTGTGTTTATATACGCGGGGGATAGGAAAAAGAGCGGTTATTTTACTGGAGGCAATTTCGAAGAGAGACACCAAAGATAAGAAGGGTCAACAGAAAAAGGGTGGCCCGGATCAACCTACGACGAAACCTCTCAGCTTTCTCCAAATCGAAAGATTCCCTCTCTAGACGCCTCTGTTCTTCCCATCCTGGAGGATGAATTGGGCAGGGATGTTCGTTGCAGTGCCATGTGTCACATTCTTCCTGTAGGTAACACCAGTATTCCATGCAGCGGTTGTCTGCGTGTTTACCACACACAGCGCAAACATGAACCCCCTTGAAGTTTATCAGACGTGCCACCATGGTGGGTTACTCCTTTTTTTTGTCTAAGGCTTCAAGTGCCTCAATAATTTCCTCAATGGTATCTTCTTTGGATACGTCGAGACCCGCATCGATAGCGGCTTTTAAAAGTGTGGCTTTGCTCCAGGACTTGCGCCAAACTACGGTTTCCACTTCGGGTGTTTCCACTTCGGGTGTCTCCACTTCGGGTGTTTCTACTTCGGGTGTCTCGGCAACAGTTTCCGTCACCTCTGGTGTGGTAGGTTGGGGTGGGAGGGGTTCACCATAGATATCGGTATCCGGGTCCAACACATCTTCTAATTTGAAGGAATCCTTGAAGGCATTCAGAATGTCATAGGACAATAGACCCGCGATCAATAGGCCCAAAAAGGACCACTTGACGGGACCCACAATGATGGAATATCCAAACAAGAAGAAGAGGGTGAAGTGAAACACGGTAATCTTTTCTGCGGTCGCGACCGCAAATTTACGAAGGGTCTGATTTTTCATGTCTGTTCCTTTGACAAGGGGGTAATGGGAAAAGAACCTATTTGCTCTTTCCCTCTATACACGAGGGGCATTGAAAAAAAGGTATTTAATTGGGATTTATTTGGTGTCGTAGGAGTGGGTGGTGGGGCGACAGGAACGCATTTCTACTTCTTTGGTGTTGCGGTAGGAGATCATAAGGGCTTTTTCGGAGGTAAGGTCTGGATTATCTGACAGGGAACTACCTTCTGTTAGATAATAGGACACACCGTGTTGGTGGTCATGTACCAACATGACAGGCACTAGGTACACTTGGGGTGACGCAAAGAAGATATCTACCACATCTTCCATAAAGATGGGGAGGGTCTTGTCTTCCACCTCTTGTAACATATTGATTAGGTCTTGGATGGTGTTCATGTTCGCTCCAATAAACGCCACACTTCTACAACATCATCGCCAAACATGATAGAAGGGTTACGGATCAGTACACGGGTCTCTTTAAAGAAGTCACCCCCGTATAGATCTTGATTAGATTGCCAAGACCGGATACCTCCCGCTTCTTCCACGCAATATTCATGAATGCGGTTGCTGTAATAGAAACCGGACACAATGCCCCACTGCATGGTGGGTACCTGCTTAAAGATTTCACGGTACATGCTGTGGTTGACCACGAAGGATTCGGTACATTCACTGGAAAAGAAGGAACAAAAGGTGTCTGCTTTGTCCTGGTTCATGTATTCGATCAATTGGGGGTTGACAAAGACACCCTCTTCGGCGCGGTAGTCTAACCTATAAGGGTGGCCTTCGGGTAAAACCTGATCAAAACCTTTGTAGGAAGTTTCCCAAGGAATAATGGTTTCGGCTTCACGGAATAAACCACAACCCAGATCAAACAGAACCTCAATATCAAATTCACCCACCACGTCACCCACCAACATATCAACGGTCTTTTGGTGGATGGGCATGGCACCTTTGAGGTACTGTTCATATGCCTCCCAAAATCCGGGATCAGAATAACTCATCAGGTGCCTTCCTTTTCGAGTTTCTTGGTGGCGTTCCACAGTGCATGTTCTTCCTCTGCCGATTGAGGTACAGGGCCCTCATAATCCTCAAACATCCAAGGTTTACGACGACGGAACTTTTCAATGACGATGTTGCAAGCGGGTTCCACATCTGTGGGCATTTTAGCTAACAGGAGGGCCAATCCCGAAATGCAGTCACCTAATTCATCTTGTCGCATGTGATCGTCACCTACAATGATTTCATCCTCCAACTCTAAAGTCTCTTCTCGCATGTGTCGGAGGATATCCAGGGCTGATCGTCCCTGGGTAAACTTGGAGACTTGGTTGTTGCGGTCCATCATATGGAAAACAAGATTAACATGTTCTAGTAGGGGATGTAACTTCATGATTTTCTTTCTGGGTAGTGGGCGTTATGGGTTAACACCAAAACTGATCCCACAACCACAAGTGGAGGTTGCGTTAGGGTTGGTCACTTTGAAGGCACTTTCCATAATGGTCTCATGGTAAGTGACCTCAGTCCCTACCAATCGTAGGATACTTTTTTTATCCACTATGAGTAATACGCCATGGTTCATGTAGACCAAATCATCGTCTTGGGGGGTGTCCAGATCAAACACATATTGAAATCCAGCACACCCACCACCCTTAACCTGGATACGAAGACCATAAGTCTCTGGGATTTTATTCTGTTCCCTCAGAAGGGAACGCACCCTTTGTGCTGCTTGTACCGTCAATGTGACCATCACATTCCTCCATATATTTTTCCAATGAAGTAAGTACCCACTCTTCCACAGAGAGGTTAGCTTCACGGGCCATCCGATAAATAGCTTTGCTAGTCTTGGGGTCAAAGTCCGCCAAAACGGTACCATCTACACCATTGATACGAAGGGTAGTCATGGTTCACCTGCGATTCTGAAAGGGTAGTTTGATCAGGGCTATAAGGTTGGTCAAATATGCCAGGGTGTACCCTATGGGGGATACGAAAGCAAAAGCAAGGAAGGTTTGAAACCAATTCCAAAGGTATCTCATTTTATCCCTCGGTAATCGAAAGGTACATACGGAGTCTTTCGCCAAAAGTATGTTCCGCTGCAATGCTTTCCTTGGGATTGATGATACCCCAACCGTTTTTGGAATCCCAACCAGGGTCACCCGTATCCACAGCGACCTTGGTTAGGTGACTAAACATTTCAGCCTGACTTTCACAAGGTGTCCCACCACCATGTTGACGGTGCTTGGAAAGGATCAATGCTGCCACTCCAGCGACAAAAGGAGTGGCCATGGAAGTCCCCGAGTATCGGGCATATTTGTCAGGGGGTACACAGGAAAGGATGTTTTCACCGGGGGCCATAACCGATAAGTTTTTACCCACGGATGAAAACTGTGAACGATCTTTATGTGAATTGATCGAACCCACACAAATCACCCCTGGGTAGGCACCTGGAAATCCAATGGTGTCACTTTCACCCCAACCACCTGAGCCGGAATTACCCGCTGCACAGATCAATATGGCTTTCTTCATCACTTCTTTACAGGCTTTTTCCAGCGCGGGGGTACCCACTGGACCACCCAGGGACATACTGATGATATCGGCACCCTGCTCCAAGGCCCAATACATCCCTTGTTCGATCCACTCATATTGACCCGAACCATTGTCACCCAGGACTTTCCCAATGATAAATTGACACTTGGGAGCCACACCGATCACACCCACACCATTGTTTCTGGCACCCACGATCCCTGCACAATGTGAGCCGTGGCTTTGACGATCAAGGAATCCAGACTTGGACCCTGTGAAGTCTTTTGCCGCTACGATAGCGTCTTTCAGGTCGGGGTGATCCGCCGCGATACCCGTATCCAAAATAGCAACCTTGACACCTTCACCTTGGGTGATTTTCCAAAGTTCTGGGATACCCATGGCCTCCAGACCCCAATCAATGGTGTCTTGAGACTTCAAGTTTGCCCGTCGGACAACTGTGGCCTGTGGATAACCTATGAGTTTCATCATGGGTTCGGGTTGTTTCTTACGGAAGAGATTTTTAATTATTCCAAACATGGGTCACCTCACTTGTTAGATGTACTCTCAAGTAATGGATATTATACAATCGAAAGTGACGCGGCATCCCAAATGCGCGTTTTCTCCCGACCCTTACCGTATGAGTACATATATACAGGAACACCCACATAATCATAGATGTAGTCCAGGTATGCCAACATCTGTGGGTTATTAGGTGAAGTGTCAGACCACCCCGGTAGGTGATCATACACAGGCACCACACGGTCAAGATCTTCTATGTTGGCAGGATAGGAAGTCAGTGTTTTACCATTAATTTGATAAGCCACACACACAGGGATGTCTCTCCCCAAACCCGCCAGGATATCCAACTTGGTTACCGCGATGGCGTTGGCACCATTCACTTCCACGGCATATTTGAGAGCAACCAAATCCAACCAACCACAACGTCTTTGGCGTCCCGTGGTGGTACCCACTTCGGTACCCTTTTGTTGTAGGAAAGCAGCGTCTTCTTCCTCAGTAGGTAAACGGCCATTACCTACCCTGGTAGTGTAGGCTTTGGTGATACCCAACACTTTGTTGATCCAGTGGGGAGGTATCCCAGACCCCACAGCGGCACCCGCAGAGGTTACAGACGAAGAAGTTACATAGGGATAGGTGCCATGATCAATGTCCAGCATCGTACCCTGAACCCCTTGGAGCAAAATAAAAGGGTTACCCATTTGGGTTGTCATTTGACGCAGTAAATGACCCGCATCACCCAAAACCACACCGGTGGGTAGGGGGCCCTTCCAGGAACCCGCCCTGACCCCTTTACGCAACGCCTTGTCGGAATAGCAGTAACCAATACCCTTGCCTGTGGTACCTACCACGTTATTATTACGGTCATTCTCTTGATGGGTGTGGGTAATTAAATGGCAACGGTCACTCAAGATCACAGCAGGTTTTTTGCCCTTAGCCCGAAATCCTTCCACTTCTTTGGCAAGAAGTTCCAGATCTACGACCATGCCAGGACCTAGCACACAAAGTTTGTCGTGCAGTATACCCACGGGTAATTGGTGGATCACATAGGACTCACCATCTACCACCACTTCGCCTCCAGCATTAGGTCCACCATTGTATCGGACCACGCAGGTGGCATCCTGTGCCAGATAATCCAAGATTTTCCCTTTACCCTCATCACCCCATTGCAAACCCACCACAGAGAGAATCATTGTGTGTCCCCCATGGTTGTTTCTTCGTTGGTTGTCGTGGGCAGCTTAATGAAACTGCCCGTCTTGTTTTCATCCCAACCCAAATCGGGGTCTATTTCGGCACTGTTTAGAGGTGAAAACGTCCAGGGGCCACAATGGATCAAACCATCCACATCCACTTGGGTTATCTTTAGGTTTTGTGGGACGATACCACTAAGCCAACGCACAACCTGATCACCAACTTGTAATCCCTGAAACAGCATGTTGTTTCCCTTTTTTGTCTAATAGCATGATGACATCATTGCAAATGGTATACATAGGAAGGTTTCCACCTAGAGCTTGATTGTCTTTTTGGATATAGGTGGCATATTCTATGGGATTGTCAATCTGCCCCGCAAACAAGGGACTGGTACCACCCTTGGAAGTCTTTCCCAATGAAATGGTCAACTCCGTTTGCCGAGGTTCATCCCCAACCGTGTTGCCCCGGCAATCCAATTCATCCAAGGGTAACACCAAGTTGTAACGGCACACCCAATGGATCTTACCCTTTTGAGTGGGATGTGCTTCGAGGGTATCCCTCAATTCCAAACGGGGGCTGGGAAGTTTCGACACCTCCCCCCAAACTGGGGTATGGGGGTCCAGGTACCGATCACTTTTGGGGATTGGGTTTACCATATCCCCACAGGTCACAAACATAGGAAGGTGTCCACCCAGGGATCTATTGTCAATCTGTATGTGGGTGCTGTCTCTAAAAGGGGTATCCATTTTATCAGGATAGTCGGGGTCAACAGGGGGAGGGCCACCTGTTCTTTTGATGAACCCAATCCTAATTTTCAGTTCCGTTTTCCGGGGTCCATCCCCCTCAGGATTACCTCTGGTATCCGAATCATCTAAAGGCAACACCAAGTTGTACCAACAAAACCAATAGAGGTGGTCATGATCGTAACGGTCATCTTTTTCTTCTGTCCACATCAATTCCAAACGAGGGCATGGGAGTTTCTGGTGCATTTTAGAAATCCTCTTGGTATGAGATGATCGAATATCCAGTATTTGGGCCGGGTGGGATTCGAACCCACAATCTTTCGCTTATGAGGCGAGTGCTACACCAATTCAGCTTCCGGCCCGAGCAGTACCCCTATTATACGCTAATCCAGGGACAAGGAGGGAATATTTCTTGGATGTGTCCTAAAATATTATCCAAAGACATATAAAAAGCACGACCTCCCGGATGTTTGCTAGTCCAGGCACGACCTTGACGCTCCATAACCCAATGAATGTGGTAACCCCCCTTATTCTTTGTGAGAAAGTAACCTTGGTTCCAGAGAGGCCAGTCTTCCGACCAGGGATCAAAAGGTGCCACTAAACACCGACGATCTCCAATGGTGACCCATACGGGTTCTTGAGTTTCGTTCATCTGTTTTAGTTTTCTACAGATGTAGGGCCGCTGGTCTGCCATTCATTAATCTCCCAGGAGGTGTTTCCAATCCACGTTTTCAGGATGGGTACTCCGCAAAAACTTATATGTCTGCATGATGTTGTGTACGTGCAGAACGGTTTCCATAAGTACCTCATTGACCACCACATGATCATAGTGGGGTATCGACTTCACATATTCCCTGGATTCCAACAAACGCTTTTTAAATGTTTGGGGTGTTTCGGTACCTCTCTCTTCGAGGCGTTGGGTTAGTTCATCCCAAGAGGGGGGGATAATAAACACAAGGGCTGTTTCTATGGGATAGAGTCTTTGGATCTCCAAAGCACCCTTTACGTCGGCTACCAGGATAGCAAAGGGATATTCCTCCCAAACCCTATCCACCTCTGATCGGGACAATCCATAGTAGCCAGTGGGTGACTGCACATATTCTAGGAACTCGTTCAGGGAAAGGAGGGTCTGGAATTCTTCCTCACTCACAAAGTGATAGTCTCGACCATCAACTTCCCCTGGACGCTTTGATCGTGTAGTGTGCGAAATCAAGGCACCATACATGGTAGGCCGTAACCGAATTAGTTCGGAACAAAGAGTAGTCTTACCCACTCCCGACGGACCCGTGATAACCAATATTTTTTTCATTTCAACTCCAACACAAGGTGTTTACAAAACCTACATCCTGATGATCCCCTCGACAAATCCTGCCTATGGGGTACCCACCCGCTTTCAATAAGTCATCCAACAATTGACGACTCATATCGTTTATGATTGCGATCATACCCACACCCAAGTTGAAAGTTTTCAACATCTCGGAATCGGATATATAAGTGGGATAGAAAGTCCTGATTAGGTTAAATATTTCGGGAATTTTGATCAGGGATAGGTCTATCATTGCTTGGGTACCGGGTGGGAGAATTCGTTTCAAGTTGTCTTGTATGCCACCCCCTGTGATATGAGCCAATCCATGTAGGGTTGGATCTTCCAATAAGGGACCGAGGGTTGGGTAGTATGCCGTATGTGGATTGAGTAACCCGGCTTCGTGGAACTTCCCAATGGTGGACCTGGGACATGTATTGGGGTTGAGCATCTTTCGTACCAGAGAATACCCATTCGTATGAAGCCCATTGGAGGGCAATGCTATGATTTTATCACCCTGTTCGATACAGGAACCGTCAATCACAAATTCGGCCTCTACCACGCCCACAGCGGATGCACTGAGGACATATTTACCGTCATCAAGGACACCGGGTTGTTCTGAGGTTTCTCCACCCACCAAGCTACACCCATGATCGGCACACGCCTTTGCCATGGAACCCACCAGCCGGGTCACAATGGATTGATCCAAGGAACCACACACAATAGTATCCAATACCGCAAGTGGTGTGGCACCCATACAGATAAGGTCATTCATCAAATGATTGATCAGGTCTAATCCCAGATCTTCTACCCGATCCTCTGCGATAGATAAAAGCTGTTTGGAACCGGGTTCTTCCATTTTCAAAACCAGGATAGGGTGATCCATGTATTTAAAGTCAACCACATCCAATAAAGATGCGAAGGCACCAAGACTGTTTTTGACCCTGGAGGTCTTGTGGGTGTCCAGGATGACACCCAATTCTTTCTTGGTCTGATCCGCCTTTTGGATATCCACACCAGAACTCTTGTAGGTATTCGACATTTAGGACTCCAGAAATGACAAAAGGGGCCCCTTTCGGAGACCCCTTTATGGACAGTTATTTTGTGTCAGGATTTTATCGATCACAGATTGAGGGGGGACTTTCGTTTTCCATGTAACTTTGACTTGGAAGCCACACCTTTTTTTTAGGGTGAACACCGAACCCCTATCCACCACAATTCCCGTTTGGAGTGCCGCAATGGCTACGAAACATTCCCGTTCGGCACCTTTTTGGGTGCAAATGACTTGAATCTTCTGAAAAGACACCTTGGTTTGAGGAGGTATGCAACCCCCCAGTAGGAAAACTAAGAGCAGGGGGGTGTACTTCATGATGCACTCCATGATCCGGGGTTATTTGACTGCCACACAGGCACCCATCGCACCTGCAAAACCCAAATTTTGTGGGAAGTATGGTTTCTTACCCAGGGCGATCATCATGTGGTACAGCATGTTACGAAGGGACTTCATCTTCAAGGTGTTGCCCACAAACACCACGTTGGGGGTGAGCATACCGTAAACCGCTATATCTTTAGCGATGGCCGTGGCTACCACATGCACAAAGCTATGACAAACATCAATCTGCAAGGCGTCGTCACCTACGTTACCCAGGTTGGACAACACAAAGTCACCATAAGGATGGTTCGGGATCACATCCCGGATAAACAAATCTAGAGGTTTACCCTGTAGTGCCAGAGCGTCAAATTCGTGGTGGGTCTCGACACCTTGAAGTTTACGGACCCCTTCCAGGAAACCACCACCCAATGAGTTACCCACAGGTAACTTGAAGGATTTACCCATAAATACCAGAGTATACGAAACACCTGTGCCTACAGAAACCACTAAGTGGCGACCGATTTTCTTGTTGTTGAGTAGCACCCTGGCACCTTGTGCCTGAATACGGGCCTCAGCTTTAATTGGGTCTTTGTCTGTAAGGGGGATCACTTCAAAGTGTTGGGTAAGTTCGGGTGGAACGCGGGTTCCAATACATCGAATGTGGGTGACTTGACCCTGCATTTCATTTATAATTTGTTGCAGGGGAACTTTTGCGGTGCTACGGAAATGCTGAACACCACCAAACATCCAAGTGATCTTGGTGTGGGTGGTGCCACCATCAACCCCAGCGGTATTTCGGAACAGGTTATATGGCAAAACGCACCTCCTAAGATGGGCGACACCTATATGGGAGAAAAACTTTAGTAATACTTCGATTTCGGGGGCCGTTTGGTCTTTAAACCGGACGTTATCTTTCGGTTCCAGCGTGGTGTTTCAGAGGTCCACCACACTATCCCCATATTTCAGGGGACTCATGTGATTTTGCCGCTTAACGACTCCATCCCGACTGGCATCGAAACTTCACAGTCTCCCACGTACCCTGCACAGAGAACCTTACTTGTAACATCCCGACACTACGGAGTCGAACCGTAGATTTCCGAAGTATCCTAGTAGCGACACAACCCAAGGTGTCATAATATGATACACACTAAAATTCGTATTGGATATAATTTGTGGAAAGTGACCCGTCGGATAACTCCCTAGATCCCTTGTTCAGGTCCATGATTATCGTGTGGATCGTTTCAATATCCTGCCCAGGTCGAACAGGTCCCTGTACCGCAGGATGTCTGAAAATGGGTTTTAGCTGATCCGGTGTAATACCTGGACCCTTTTCCCCAATCATGTAATTGAATAGGTTCTGTCGGTGGCACCGTTGCCCCAAACCATTGTAGGAGTTTGCATGGCTAACAAACTTGGTACCCTCTGCATCTCTGGGGTACAGGTCCGCATTCATCAACCCATCTTCGACCAGGGTGAAGATGTGATCGGGGGTGGCCTCAAAAGTAGCTATGTGGTCTTTGGCATCGGCTATCAGATAGTTTGCGCTGGCTGCTCTGGGGAGGGGTTTCAGTACATGATGGTATGCCGCATCCAGGCTATCCGATTCCAGGATCAACCTCAAAAGAATATGTACGGGTAAACCATGGGGGTTCACCTGTTCGGTGTCCAAAAAGTTGAGACACACTCCCACCCCGGCTTCGTTCATGCCAAACTTAGAAAGCATACCGGGTTCGATCACGGTGGCCATGCGCGGCGCGTTGTCAGGGTGAATTCTCACCAGATGTGTCTTACCCCGAAAGGTATTCCACCAATCCCAGTTCTGTGCCAGAAGAACTCCCCCGGTCCCGGAGAAGCCCTTGTGAATTCCCACAGAGGTGCATTCTAGGATACCTGCGCGAGGTCTCAACTCCGTACGGGAGTTGATCGCGTAGATCATGTCAACGGGCTGATTGGACCCTTGAGCAATGCCCTCTATTTCTTCGGCAAGGTGGGGTGCGTGTTTTTTGATTGCTTGACGGAACCCCATCACCTGGGTGGTGATATTTTCCTCAGTATCCTGCCACCATTGATCGAGATACCATTCTTTGGTATCTGCAATGTCATCGCGCAGAGTTTCCCCATGCTGAATACCGATTTCTGTGTTGGAACCCTCAAAGAAAAACATTACTTTCCACCTTTGGGTTTTGAAGTGTTCCATGCGGGACACCCAATTTTAGCACACCAAATTATTTTACAAAATTTTTGATGGTGTTTATAGTGGGGATGTTTCGGTAGGCACCTGGGGTTTTGAGACAAACCTGGGATGAAAAAAAGACTCAAAAATTTACCCGACGGATAGTCCAGAAAGTAGCATACTCCTAGCTTTAAACATGACATCGCCAACCGACCCTGCTTATAAAGGTAGTGGTACCGGGGAGGTACCCCATACCCTCCAAAAGTTATGGGTTTAGACGTAGGTTCACCTATCACTTGGGTTGGGGTTCCTAGAATTACCAAGGAAAAAACCAGTATTGAAATTTTCAAAAGGGTCATAAGATTTCCTTCATTTAACTTTTATGAGCATTGGATACTTCCATATTGACCACCGGTACCTACAACTGGACTTTTTTAAGGCCCTTAAAATTACCCGACCCCAAAGAAACCCAACTGGATTTCCCCGTGAAGTGATCTTGATTGTAGGACAGTATATGTATATTAGAGGGGGTTTTGGCGAACCATTTGGTCTCAAATACCAATGTGGCCAAAGTGTACCCATGGAAGGTGGGTACGATCACCTCTTGGCCCTCATAGGGACTAAGGTCTTCCGATTCGATCTCAGTACCCCTCAGCATCTCTTGGAGAGAGGCAATGTTGGATAAATCACAATCCCCTTGAGGTTTGGGGTAAATGGGCGAACCCAAACGTTCATAAACGTAGAAGGGTAATGTTTCTGTCATACCAATTCCTTTTCTTAAATTAACCTATCTTGGGGCCGCGTCTTCTACCCCTTCTAGGGGGAGATTGTCCGGTCATATGGAGGGATTCCGTTATACCTAAAAGTAATCCCATACCCAAACACCCACATACATAACCCAAACCCCAATACCATGATACCACGGTACTACAACATATCCAAAGTATCACACTTAGAAATACGATTAGGATTATGGGGGGCCACAATTCCCCTGGTATTGATTTTTTGACACCCATACTAGACTCCCTAACAAAAAAGGCCAGTGTGTGGGTTTCGAACCCACTTCGCCACCAGGGCAGATGGAGTTTTACCGAGAGGTCTTGTCCAGGTGGGTACCGCGAATCCCACACCCTTTCAAAAACCAATTAAACTAACACTAGCATAAAGGTCGATAGAGGGGAATTGAACCCCCAACTCCCGGTTACCGGGTATTTTACCATTTGAGATGAAAAGTGGGGGATTCGCGACTCCCTGGTCACCTCCACACCTCCTTGCTACTACTATCGACATTTGGACCTATCGGGAGTTGCACCCAACTTTACTACCGTCATAGCCGCACTTATCGTTAGGATAACGTCTAGGCCCGATTAATTTGAGGCGTTCCAGGTACCACAATAAGCACACAAGAAGTCACCACGACCCGCAGGTTCATTTTTATGATTACCGTCGGGGGATTGGGGACATTTGACCCGATGCTGGACCTCGTGTATGTTGATTTTATGTTCTCTCATGAGGTCACGAATGACCTGGAGTGCTTCTTCCCTTTCCATGAAACCTCCTCAAAAAGTAAGCTAGTACAGGGAATCGAACCCTGATTTCATCCATACCAAGGATGTGTAATAGCCGTTATACTATACCAGCAACAGGCTCTAAATTCTATCCGCCAGAAAAACCGCAAGACCCAGATAGGTCTCTGGGGTCAGGTTAATCAACTCCTGTTTGACCTCTGGTGCCAACTCAAGTTGTTCAATAAATTGCAAGATCAACTTGCGAGTCACCTTTTGACCACGGGTCAACTCTTTGAGTTGGTTATACGCATCAGGTATACCCTCCCTACGCATGATCGTTTGAAGGGGTTCCGCCATGAGTTCCCATGCAGGGGTCAGGTCACCCATAACTTTTCCAGTATCCACCTCCAAAGTAGACAAACCCTTTTTGATCGCTTCGTAGGAAATCCAACTATGGGCCAAAGCCACACCCACGTTTCTGAGTACCGTAGAGTCGGATAGGTCGCGTTGGAACCTGGAGATGGGTAACTTATCGGAAAAGTGTCCCAAGAGGGCGTTAGCCACACCCAAATTGCCTTCTGCGTTTTCAAAATTGATGGGGTTCACTTTGTGAGGCATGGTAGAGGAACCTACCTCACCCGCCACAACTTTCTGTGTGAAGTAACCCAAGGAGATGTAACCCCACATATCCCTGCACATATCGATCAGTATCGTGTTGATCCGCATCATTACGTGGAACATCTCCACCATGTTGTCGTGGGGTTCGATCTGTGTTGTGTAGGGGTTATTATAGAGGAATAAAACTTTTTCGATGAAACGGGCGTTTTGGAATTTAACGCCCTCAGGGGTGTCACCACCTATGGCCACCACTTGGGCATTATAGTTGCCACTCGCACCATTCATCTTACCTAAGAACTTGAGGTCTTCAAGCTGTAGGATTTGACGATTCAGACGGTGGCAGTAATTAGCCAACTCCTTACCCACTGTGGTAGGAGTTGCGGGTTGCCCATGCGTTCTGGAGATCATAGGTACTTGGGCGTATTGGTGAGCCATATTACGAATGGTTTGGCGAAGGTTAAGCAACCTTCCGACTAAAGTGTCACGGGTTGACCGGAGGCGTACCGCATAAGCCAAGTTGTTAATGTCTTCGGAGGTGCAGGAAAAGTGGACCCACAATTCTGGGTTGTCAGTGAACAACCCACTATCTTGCATACGATGGGAAATATACAACTCCACGGCTTTCACATCGTGGTTGGTACCCTTTTCGATTTCCTTGACTTCAAGTGCATCATCTTCGTCGAAGTCCTCATGTAAGGATTCAAGGAAGCGTTCTTGAGTGTCACTCAGGTTTGGTGACTTTATATTGGTGTCAGCACACAGGTGTATAAACCATTTTACCTCGATAAATACCCTGGACTTGATCAGA
>Ga0114918_10001021_pt1 | contig 24674 bp, 22 predicted proteins | sample LantaG_FD_87015 | JGI IMG/M metagenome (GOLD analysis project Ga0114918, IMG submission 87015) | Deep subsurface microbial communities from Baltic Sea to uncover new lineages of life (NeLLi) - Landsort_02402 metaG | ecosystem: Environmental > Aquatic > Marine > Oceanic > Sediment | place...
CAGTATAGTCGCAAACATTACACTCTCGTTCTTCAGCTCGTTTTCGCCTTAGACCTTCGCTTCCATCAAGAGGTGTCCACTTTGCCATCTCTCCCAATTCCATTGGGTCTTGGATTGGTGTTGAATCTTCTTCAGTCATAGGTAATCACCTATTGTCCGTTGCCTTTGTTTTCCTTAACTGAACCTGCTTCTTCGGTAACTGTTTCGCTCTTACTGCTAAAGAAATTTGCGACTAAGGCTCCAACAACTGTGGCTCCTACTAAGATTGCTCCATTGGTCATGTTAATAACACTACCTTCTTTGATTTCTTTTTTACCCTTATTATCTATGGGTGGGCTCTTGGTCCATCCACGGTGGCCACCTTTTCTGATTTCTTCTTCTGCAGCCCAAGATTCACCTTTGCTGCAAGCCAAACATTCCCAACCCCATGACTTCCTAATGCCATTTTCCGAAGGGAAACCTCTATTACAGGTGATACACATTACTTCTGCTCCGAACTGACCAGTTCCTTGTGCTTCAAAGTCCATTTTACTTTCATAGAATGTTTCAACACTATCTACTGTTTCAGATACTATCTTGTTGGGCATAAAAGTTGCATCATATTCAATGGTGGCTTCCTCACCATTTGGTCCGAGATACTCAATGTAGTTGCCCATTTCAAAAGTTTTATTATCCGTCAAGGCCAATTCAAGGTCCTCAAGATAATCTCCATTTAAGTTCTTTATGATGTCTTTTTCAATCAGTTTCTGAAAGGCGTGGCGATATTCAGGAGCAAAAGTAGTCCAACTTTTGTTACCAGACATAACCTCGTATTCAACTTCATAATTCTGGTGCATTTTTTGGTTTCCAGACGATTCTCGTGAAAAGCCTGTGGTGAAGCGTAGTTGTCCACTACTTTCAGCACCATACCATTGTGGAACTCCATTTCCTGAACCAGCGGCTGAACCTTCGCCCATGCCATTATCAAGTGGTCCTGTGTAATCTCCAAGTCCAAAGGATTCAGAAGCGAAGCGACCCCATCGCCCACCGGTCACTCCATGGTAGTTGGTGATGTCTTCTAATTGTGCTTCTAAGTCCATCAATTCTTGATAAATATCATCCATGTCTTCTGATTCCATGTCGTCTTCATCCAATTCATCAATCATATCTCGGATTGAATCAACCATGCTAATTAATTCATCACGGTCAAATTCGCCTTCTGCTTCAAAATGTTCTGCAGAGCCATACCATTGTGGAACTCCTTGTCCCACTGTGGATGAATCTTCGCCATAGGCGTTTGGATAGAAACCATCATCAACGGCTCCTGGTAATCCAGCATAATCTCCTTCGGCTCGGAATCCGAAAGGTGTTCCATCGTAGTTAGCAATAATTGTTCCGACAACATCTCCTTGTCCCCATCCTTGTAGGTTGGTTTGTTGGGTAGGTTCTACTTCATAAGTTCCATCCCCTTCAGCGAGCATTGTTTCAGTATAACCATCATAATCAACAGTTTCATAACCGCTTCCTCCAGCGTTTGAGGCTGGTGGTGTCGGTGTTGATGTGTCAAGCATTGGTTCATACGGCCCAAAGGATTCCGCATTCATTTCATTCATTTCATTTCTATCATATTGCATAATTGTTTCACCTGCCGAGCCGCTCCCGTAGTATTCGGGAACTCCATGTCCTGCTTGAGAAGAATCTTGGGTATAATTACCTGTTGTGTGTGTATAAGTTCCATTTTCTGCCATATGTTCTACGGCTTCATGGGACTCTGCAGCACTGATTTCTTCTGGTGTTGGGCCGGTCATGGGAGTGTAATCATTAGAGTTGTTTGGTCCAACAACGGCTGGACCAACAGGAGCATCTCCTAACATAGATAATGTTTCTGCTTCAGAAACTTCAATACCTGCGGTTTGATTGATGGCATTAACTACTTCATCAACATTATACTTTAGGTCAGAAATATTAAAACGCCCTTGAACAGTAAGTTCATCAGAATCGGCTGCATCTTCAATAGCGGCATAAGTATTCAAGTCAGGGGCTTCCATCATAGTGAGGCCAGTGCCTGGAATTGAGTATCCTGTTTGTCTGCCTACTTGATAGGTTCGGCGTTCACGGTTGCCCATACGGTCAATACCTTGAACCTTACCTGCTTCAGCAATATCATTTTCTACCTTGACACCAATAGTTGCAGGGGTGAATCCGTGATTATCTGTTTCGCCTCTATAATAGAATAGCGCACAAGGGAAAAATCTGCTACGGTCTGAATCCTCTTCTAATCCTTCATAGCCAGATTGACTTAGAATAAATGTGTTTGGGTAAAAATTATATTCTGAATTAAAAGAACCGGAGTGACCCCAATAATCATTAGATGATACTAAAAGCATTTCTGTAAATATTGCTACCATAATCAAACTCTCCTTAACATTGTTTCAATTCCGCCACTCATTGGTATTGCTTTAATTTCGGTATCGCTAATGCGTATCAAGTTATATTTATTTCTCCAGACACTTAAACTTTGCGTCATTCCGTTGGATGTGTCCATATATCCAGTTTCTACATTTGGATTGAGTGCTGATTTTCCCTCTCGGCCATTAAGGTTCTCTGTTTCCGAATTACGGCTCAAATCACCAAAACGGTTATCGCCTAAGAAAGCGGAGGGGACTGTTGGGAATCCTACTTCTTGAGGAGGAATCATAGAAACTAAATATGGGTAATCATGGTTCACTTCTGGTGGGACTAATGGAACTACATTCCGGCCAGAATAATCAATATTAGTAGTAGCCGTAGTAGCATTATCATAAGATTGTGGGGTAGTCATTCGGCGTTCCTTAATAGAGGCTGTGTTAGCAGTTCCACCACCAAGATATGAGGTTTGCTGACCAGGTGCCATAGCATTAAACTCTTTGGTCTCTTCGGCTTGGAACTTTCCTATTAATTCATTTTCAATAGTATAGCCCATATCATATGGATTAATATAACGAGGTTGGACATCAGAAATTCCAGGACCCCAAGGTTCTGTATTAACTAACATATTAGTAGATTGTAAATCTAAGAATTTGTAGCCCATAAAAGATTCAGTTAATGAATCTGGAATAACATCGGTAGTTATTCCGGACCTTTCTATTTGAATCTGTTCTAAATCTGCATAAGTCATTTCATGTGCAGCGAAACCGAGTTTTTCTCTTAGGTTAAATGGGTTCAGTATTGCAGTAACGGCTGTAACTAATACTCCTAAACTAAACATACCCAATGGGGAGCGCAGCCATGACATATGATATACTTGCTGACACTGATATTTAAGTTTGATGTTATGAACCATAATGTGAATCCAATGTTTTTGACTTTGAAAGAGTTTTAGCCTTATATTTCTCTAAACTATTGACATGACTCATCTTAGACATAACTCTATTAGTATATTTCATTAGTGAGTCTTTTTCACCCCATACATCCTGTGCCTTTGGTAAAGGGGTTTGACGGTATAACTCTACACTAATAGGTGTAACATACTGTGTCCAATCAGGGGGTGACATAGACATTTCATTCTCAATTGCTATCTCATTTTCAATGCCTGTATCTGATTTACGATGATTAACTAATGGGTGGTAATAAGACTCTGCAGAAAATTCTTTATTTTTTGAAAAATCGGTATCATGGGTGACAAATATTAGTGCCGTTTTATTTTCTTCTGTAGTCCAAGGTCCTGGATGCAAAGCGTCTGCGGGCCACTCTACAATCACCGAAGTTGGATACATTCTTAGAACATGGCCTAATGCAAATCCGCCTCCATCAGAAGTGGGTCTGCTAACATTAACTACATCTCCTACTCTCCACGCTTCTCCTGATTTATCTAATGGATTTTCCATCTTTTGAGTAGCAATTTTTTTGTAAGAAGTAGTAGGATAAACAAGAGATTGAATTTTCTCCGTTAAATCTCTCCATATGCCTTGTTGTGTTTCAAAATCTGTGTTCTCAAAGGCTTGTTCCGAATAGGTTTCTGTTCCATCTGTAATCTCTACAATAATTCCTTTGCGTGAAAATCCTGCGGATGATGTGACTTGTGTGCCAATGCCAGTAGAATATCCAGAATAAACTTCAGTCGGGATGTATTGAGTAATTGTGTAGGGTCCGGACTTATCTGTTTTATATTCAGACCATCCAGAAAGATTCTTTTTTCCTTTAGTTAAGTTAAATCCTTGGTCTCGGATGTCTCTAACAATATCTAAAATACTCAATAGTTACCCTCCCGTAAAAGTTTTGCTGCTATAAATTGTTCTTTTGCTTTTTTGCGGGCATCATTTATCTTTGCAGCATTAGAAATAGGCAAGTTAGTAGTAATATCAGTTACAAAAACTGCATTATCAAAAGAATTACTCCAAAAAGGATTGCTATCTATTTGATTTGCGAAAGATATTGGAATTTGACGAGTGATTTCAGCCTCAAATGTTTTACTACCTGTCCAAGTATTGGCTATATCTTTCCAATCAATGTCATGTCCTGCATAAACTAAATCTTTAAATCTTTCGGTTGAGCGTCTGCCATCAGACCATATAACATCTGCTCCATCAAAATGAATGTCATAAATGAGTCCTGTCCCTAATCCCATAATGGCAATAGAAACTACTCTATCTCCTGGTTGAAACTGCCTCATAATAATAGTTAGGTCGGTCTGGTATTTGAAATTATGGGTCAGACTTATTCTTTATTGCGTCCATAATGCCATAGAGCATAGGCAGTAACTCCGCCAATTGCTAAATAACCTACATTCTTTACAGCCCAATCATTAAATAGATTTAAAATATCCATCATAGTTGGTGTGGTTGGTTCAACTTGCATACCTGGTATTGAATCTGCTACGGGTTGAGATTCATCTTCCTCTGCTTCAAATGTTTGAGTGGTTGGGGTGGGTGCGGGAGGGGTTATGCCTAATTCTTGGTGATTATAATTAGTCATTGGGATTGAATTTTTGAATGCCGCCGTTGGCATAACAAATCCATCCTCCATAGCCATAACTTCCATACGAGGGTTAGGATTATTTAGTCCAGCATCCCAGTTATTTTTTGTATCTCTACTAATAAAATTACTCTGCATTACTGTCACTTCAAATCACCTCAGTATTGTTATATACTTGCTTATCTGCTGGTCTCCAAGCCTCTAATGGATTATAATTAGTAGTGTAGAAATCAGAGAACTCATATTGTGGGCGGGCATCATTGGCTACATCATAATATGCTAATCCTGTTGGTGTATGTGCTGATGCGTAATCTCCATCATAATAAGATGGATTAGTTGGCATACCATTAGTTGGCATAACTGATACTGGATTATAATAAGGCCCTGCTATTTGTGGGGTTAATGAATTATAGGGTTGCATATAGACAACTCCAGGAGTTCCTGGAACTACATTTTCTGCGCCCATAATATCTTCTGCTCCCTCTACTACAGTAGGGTTGAGGCGACCTAATTCTCCGTCTGGTGCAGCGTGAACATCTTGAGTCATTTCACTTCGGTATTGTTTCTTGCCACAGCCACAACCAGATTGAGATTCTTTTTTATTAGACCTAAGTAATGGCATAGCCATTAATCCGACTACGAATCCACCTATTCCTAAAAAACCTATCCAATTAGTATTCAAATAATCCACTTCCCAGTAAGATAGGATGTCATATCACTAATAGTAACTGGAGGAACTCCTCCATAAAGTTCATTTAGAATAACATTGGCTCGTGGACGGGCTTCCATATTATTTACTACTGTTTGAGCAAATGGTAATGTTCGCTCATCAAAAGATGCTTGTTGGAACCTATCTACAGTTCCAGATGGTGCTTCTTTAACTTCAACAATTGGTGTGGGGGCAAATATCATATATAATCCATATCCCAGGGCTCCAAGAGAGAGTAGGATGATAGTATTATCAATTAGTTTAGACATTTTGGAACCTCCTTATGGGGCTCACTTCTTAGCCTGGCGTTTTTTCTCACGGGCTTGTGAAGGAACAAATGGATAGCCGATAATTCCCTTTGGATTTACCATCTTGCCACGCTTGCCCTTGCCGTAAGCCTTTTCAGTAAGTTTGGTGTCTGGGAGTGGGCCACCTGCTGGTGTTCCTGCTCCTCGCTCTTGACTCCATGCCTTTCCTGTGTTAGCGTGTCGTGGTGTGATACCACCAGATTTGGTCCAAGAACCAGTTCTATCGCCCTTTTGATAAATCTGTGAACGGCCAGGTCCTCCGACCTTTCCTTCTGAATATCTGCGTGGGCCAGTAGCGGTTCCACGAACTTTTGTTCCTTTTCTGGATGCTTTCTTTTGCTTAACTCCAAAGTGACGGTAAATCTTTGAACCATTTTCAATACCATACTTTCCAACAAGTCTTTGAATCACAGTTAGGTGTCTTCCATTCTTATCTGTCTTCGGTGCTCCACGCATTGCAGAACTTAATGTTTGAGGGCCATCATAGGTCATATATAAAACTCCTTGTTCTTACTACTTAAACTTTTTCAATTTTCGCCATCGCTTTCTTCTTCTGCTTCTGCTTCTTCTTCTGCTTCTAATTCGTCACAAACGGAATTAAAATCGGATGTTGATTGAGAATCATTTTTTTCTGAAGTTAATATTCCATATCCTGCGCCGGAAATGGCTCCAAAAAATAGAGGCAATATAGAAACTAAGGAATCAAGAGAACTTCCTGTTACTCTTTGATAGATATATAATCCACCAGTGGAGATTCCACCGATTAATATTCCTATAAGGATGCCTGAAGAAACTCTTTTCTTATGGGCTTTAGATAAATAATTAGACAATCCAGCATCACAAACCGAAATTGCTTCAGCACGGTATCGTGATTTCATGCTTTATTCCCCCGTTCAAATGACGGAGGCACCGGAAACATCGCTCTTAAGATTTAGTGGGTCAATTCCAATAAGAACTACAACACCAAGAAGAGTAACTACTGCGCCACCAACTTGAAGCATAGAAATGCCGCCAATAAGAGGTTTAGTAAAGATACCGGAAGTTCCGCCTACAGCAGCCAATAGACCTACTATGACAAGAGAGCCACCAAGAACAACTTTCATAATCAAGACATCAACCCCTTAATACTAGATGACATTAAACATCCACCAGCGCAGACTGCGATAGCCAAGCCGAGAATAGTTTGAACTCCTACTTCTTTACCCATAATGGTAAATGATGGAAGGTCAATCATTCCTAATACTGGTTGTTGTTCAGAAAGTATCATATGAAGTCCACCCACAAGGAATAGTCCACCACAAATCATACTTCCGCTTCCGCTTTGAGTCCAATTACAAATTTTGTTTAGCATATCAATCATCTCTATTATTTATTAATTCTTTTTACTATTTAAGTTTGGCTTATAGTGAACTTCCTACATTTCTGCCGTTGAAGTTTGCTAGTCCACCTACTTTACTGGTGCTGTTTAGCATACCGCCCATATCTGCGTTGCGAACAGGAGGTGCTACATATTGAGCCTCCATAACTATTGGCCTTGCAGGTCCGACCATCTTAGCGAAGTTCGGGACTCTTGGTTGGGTGGAAGCGGGCATTACTGGGAGGTCACGCACAGGAATTGATTTTGGTGTATGTGGGATGTTAAATGTAGGTGCTGTTCCCATAAATGCACGAGGGTTAATTGGACGGATAGCAACTGCTTCAGCCTCAAACACTGGGTCTCCACCGGTATTAGCCTGTGGTTGATGAGCGTTAATCTTACTCATGAGTTTTTCAGGCTTCATAGTAATTAGTCCTGATACATCAGGTCCTGAATTGAAGTTGTATATTTCAAGTGGTGAAGTGGGCCTTAGATATTGTGCTTCTGGTGATAGCCCACCCCATGAAGGATTGTAATCTGCGAGGTTGTAATCTTTAGCCAAATAATCTTGGTTAAGAGAAATTTGAGGTGCGTGAACTTGTGCAGGTGCAGGTCGTGGTGAGTTAGGGACAATACCTTGTCCAAAGCCCCCGCCCATCAAAATTTCAATCTCGCTCATATTAGGTCCTTGTGGAATATTAAATTGCGGTAAATTAATTACTGGTGCTGCTGGTCGTGGTCCGGATGAAGTAAGTCCTTGTCCGAGCATAACCATAGCGTTGTGTGCAGGTAGTGTATCACGAACCAATGAAACCTCTGGGAAAGTAGGCATATCAGGTGCGTAAGGTAAATCAGGTAGGACCACATTCTTTCCAATCATTCTTGCCATATATATCTCTCCTTGTTTTTGCTATTTAAGTTTGTGGTATTAGTTGCTTGTAGATATAACTCCAAAAGCGACTATGGTGCCGAGGAATAGTAATCCAATTGTGACCGGTATTTTCCAATTAGATTCATCTCCTTCTGCCATCATTGTGTCTTCATCAGCGACTGTAGGTTCTCGGTTAGATTCTTCTTGAATTTGAGTATCATTTGTTTTAGATTCAACAACTTCTTCAGGTCGTGCATCCATAGTTGGAGCCATAACTTGAGAAAAAGGATTGCTCATAGTAGCCATGTTGTTGAGGTTATATGAATTAACTGCTCCTATCTCGGCTTCTTCCCATGGATAATAACTTACGCCAGTGTTCGGGTCATATTGAACTGGTGCACTCATGTTGCTATCTTGTGAAAGCATGATTTTATATCGTTGCTTCTGTTATTTAAGCATTTGCTGTAATTAGATGATAGAATCCAATGGGACACCAATTGATAGCGAACCATTTTCGGGACTTATTACGCATTGGAAATCCAAAAAAGGGCTGTAAGCGATTGATGGGAATATAAAAATGAGATTGGCCTTCTGACTGATAAGTTATCTTTTCTGTAGCACGGCGATTGCGGAAAATGGAACCTGAATATTTAATATCTGCTGTGGGGATAATAATGTGATACCCAATTCCGGTTCTGGATTCTGAAATTCTTGGTTTCCAAGCATCACACCAAGGTAGCCCTACAATTAATTTTTTATAGGGAATATCTTCCCATACAGTAGATGGCGATAACATTTGCATTTCTTTTTTAGGATTTTGATTACGAGTAGATGCTGGATACAAACCTTCTGGTTCATGGGCTAATCCATACCAAGTTCCTTGAATATGTTGTGCCATTGGTTTCCAATCTTGGGGATGTGGTGGGAGTGGATTAGCATCTGCTTCTCCTTTTTCTACGATTGACAGTAAATTCCAAGAATCAAAAGATTGGCTATTAAACTTGGGGTCACCACTTATTAGTATTTCCCCTTCACAAATAGATTGTTCTTTTCCTGCTGTATTAACGATACGATATTTGTTATCTCCCTTTCGTTTGATAACTTTGAGAATAAAATGTGGTTCTAATTTAATGCTTTTCTCTATTAACCAATCGTTAATGTTCAATCCATATTTGGCTTGGAACTCTTTATCCCATAGATGAATGTCTTCAATCGGGATATTATGATAATTTAAATGTGGCAGGATGGTCCTGCGTAATAAAATACAAGAGCCTACCTCATACATGAGTATATTGTGTGCTATCTCCTATTTGAAATCATAGGTTGCGAATTAAAGTGTAGGCTACTCCAGATACTAAGACTGTGGCTCCAATAAAGATTAATGGAGAGGTTTTACGCTCTGTAGGAATTTCTGAACTCATATCATATTCTACTCTCGGAGATGTATCCATCTGTTCGGAATCCCAAGCGAAGGCCGGTTTATCACGAATTATGTCATGTTGCTTTTGGTCGGTTGGATAAAAAGATGAACTTATCATAGAATTGGGAATTTCTTGAATTGGTGTAGGTGCTGCCCAACCATTTAGTTCAGATAATGATTGAATCTCTTGAAGAGATGATGGTATCTCTCCCCTTTCTGCCTGATAATTGTGGGATAAAGAGGATTGAACATCTACATTGTGTCCTTTGTGTTCGGTTCTTCGGTCTGCTCTAATCTTATCTACTACAATATATCCTTGGTTACGGAAATATTCTGGTGCAAATGCCACACATTCTCCTTTTCTGGCAGCAGCGATACCATTGAGTAATCTTTTTACTACTCTTTTATCAGTTCCAAAACTTAGTTGTTCATCTAAGGCTTTCAAATCCCGATGATTGATAACATTGTGAACTAAATAAATTGCTGCTTGTGAAAGTGCTTCTTTATTTACTCCAGCGGGTCGTTGTGAAACTAAAGTTACACCATAACCTAATGCTCGTCCTAATTTGCACAGACGCACGATAGGGTCAAAAGAAATAGGTCGGCCCATTTGAGGGATGAAATCTTGACACTCTTCAAAAACTGTATGAATACCTTTCCCAAGATGTGCCTCAAGTAATGCTTCACAATAGTCTGCAACTAATTCTTGTTGTTTAACGAGTGGGAGTCCGGCTAATTTGACAACTAATGATTTATCAGACTCTCCTAATTTTTGGACTAATGCTTTCATATCTACCGATTGTCCAATCTTAGGCTCTAATGATTCTACACCCTCCATATCTTTGAGGTTTCCGTGTGCGTCTAAGGCATCAAAACAAACAAATTGTAATCCTAATCGGTTAAACTCTTCTAACATAACTGCAGTGGTCCATGACTTTCCTGAACCTCTTTTTCCAGTAACAAATAATACAGTGGAGATAATAGAGTCTTCTCCATATGCTGGGAAGTGTAAATTCTTCCCTAATATGACTTTCTTCCGGTCAATACCTGGGAGTGAAAGTGTATCTACCATAGTAATATATCGTTGCGTCTGATATTTAAGTGTTCTTCTTAAGAATAGTCGCCTTCAGGGTCTGTCATTCTAACTAAATCTCCGAAGGTTCCAGCAAGGTGAATCATAGCATCTCCTCTATCGGGAGCCATTAAAACTGCTTTGAAAAATTGTTGCATATCCACTCCTTCATGCGGCCACTTTGGAATAGTTGGTCGGCCAGAACCTCCTGACTTTTGAGGAAGGCTAAGTCCTGCTTGTTTGCTGTAACAATCTTCGGCTTGAAGTCGCATAGTTCCTGGGAAATAAACCCAATCCGAGATACCAGTTCCGGCTCTAGCCCGATAATCTGATGAACCATAATCATTTCCTCCTCCTGAATTTCTCATAACTCCTCCATAATAGGGTATAGTTTGGTCTGCTTGTCCAAATGCACCCATTCCAACATAAAATACAGGTCCTTTTTCTCTTAACCACATATCTAAGGGTTTGTAAGTATCTCCTTCATCCTTAGTCATCCAGTGTTGTCTTGCCCAATCATAACAGGTATCAGAAAATGAAATTGTAACTGCTCTATCAATTCTGGTGGATTTACCATCGGCTCCAATAATTCCTCCTCTCATGCCCTCAATGGCTAATGCCATACCTGCTCCTTGACACGCATCTCCACCAGGAACAAATGCTGTGCTATTAGATGATAGTAACCATTCAATGCACTCATCATGTTTATCGGAAGGTCCTGCCCACTCTACATAGCCTGATGAGTTAAAAGAATAAATCGCAAAATGGGCTTCACAATTTTTCGCTTGTGATACCATGATGGCTGCTAATGTTCTGGCTAAGTCCCACTTGGAAAGGGTCATACCCATCCAAGTTCCAGCAGGTGCATTCATCCCTTCTGATTTATCTACAATAAGTTGGACAAAAGTGTTGTATCCATCCGCTCCTACGAATGAGTCTGATGGGGCAGATGCTTGTGCTTCTCCTGCACCAATGGCTAATGCTGGATTTGGACCAGCGGTAGATTCAACTAATTCTCCTGCACCTTGGCCCATAATGAATGCGGTATTTCCTTCATTAGACTTAGTTCCTTCTGTGTCTTTAGTTTTGATAAAATCTGCCATTCCATCAAAAAAGGCTCTCACTGGATTAACGAAATCAACTGCTGTGGGGTCACCAACTGCTTGTTGCCCTTGTTTAATAAATACATATGGGTCATCATCAATACTGCCTGTCTGCCCACTCATAATAATCTATTCTCCTTTTCGTTATTTAAGGTTTAAGTTTATTTAACCAATTTTGAACTGCTATAAAAGCGGTTTCTGTTCCATCTTCGGTGTGTCTAATTCCTAATCCATCTAAGTTTTCTATTAAGTTATCTAAATTTTCTCCATTAATATCTTTAGAATTTATAGTAGCCATATTTGGATATGAATCATTTGCTAAATATGCATTAAGTTCCTGTTCAGTTTGACCTTGTTCTGGAACTAAAATTGCAGGAATGCCTAAATAAGCAAGTTCTCCTATGAGTTGGGTGCCTGATGTTCCAATAACTAACTTAGCATCTACCATATCTTGAACAAATTGTGATTCTGAAATAGGCTTATGAATAAATTCGTCCGAAACTAATTTTTCTTCTTCGGGTGTTAAGTTACCATAAAAGTAGATAGTTAGCCCTTTATTGTTGGCCCATTCAATAATTTCAGAGGTCGGCCAATCTAATGCATGGCTTCTATACATCAATATATGGTTTTTCTCTCCATTCCATTCTTGTTCGGTGATGTTTTTTCTTATCATAGGTCCTACTAAATCTACATTTTTATGTGATTTATTTTTAACTCGGACTGGTTTGGAAACTATGGTGTGGCTACAATTTGGAACAATAAATGCATTAACTAATGCTAAAGGCATGGATAAGTGACGATATTTCAATGGAATCTTACAAACTGTGACAAAGTTTTGAGAATTAAATGCAACAGAGGGAATATTTGCATTCAAAGCGGCTCTGGAAAGTAATGGTTCATAATCGGAAATAACAGCATCGTAATTTTCTTCTTGTAACAATGTGCTTAGTGACAAGATTCTGCGTCTTTCAGCATTCATAAACTTAACAAAATCAATAGATGTCCTAAAAACATTCAACTTACCATCAACTAAATGGAATTTAGGCGTAGGTAGAAACTTAATTCTTTTGGCTCCGAACTTTTCGGTAAGGGGTAATTCTGCATCCCCGCTGGTAAAAAATGTAATTTCATGACCTGCTGCTATCAATTGTGCTCCTAATGCCGAGGCTCTCATAGAATGTCCACGACCTTCTCCTGAAAGTCCATAAGCAATCTTCATTGTATCACCCGTGGTAGTGTTTTATTATAATTTATGATGAACTTGGTATCATTGAGTCCATAGTATTCTTTTATAGCCTCATTTAGTTGATATTCAAACATCAATTCAGTGCCAAACTCAATTGATTCGTCATTCCAATCCCTGCTAAAATACTCTTGTAGTTTATCTGTTCCTTCTCGGCTTTCACTACCGTCACTATAATTTACTATCTTCACTTTTATTAATCCTGATTTAATATACCATCCCATTCCTGAAATGGGCAACGAATCTGAATCGTAAAGTTTTTCTACTATTTGAGGTATTATTGGCAGACTCACATCCATATTATTGGATTGAAATTCCTGAAAATAAGTCTCCTGATATGCTTCAGCATAGTTTTCACCAGGGTTTAAAGTTATTTCCGTTGATAAATCTTCATCGTCATGAAGTTTCATAATTGTAACTGGAGTTATGGCTTCTATATTGATGGAAAATTCTACATAACTCATAACTATTCCTCCGTTGCTTTGGCTCGTTCTTGTTTGAACCCTTCTTCATCATACAACATCAAATGGCTTGTAGAGTAAGATAATCCTTGAGCAATCGCTCCTAATATAAATCCTATAGTTAATGAATTAATGGATGGGCGGGTAAATGGCTTCAAGGAATAAAGTCCTAAGAATCCCAAACCCCAAACCCAATGGTGAATATGCAATTTTTGGTCATCTAAAATAGTAAAAACTGTGGAGGGTAATATGTGTAATCCATATGCATGAGGGTGAACAAACTCTGAAATAATTCCTCCGGCCATAGCACCAACTACAACCACTGGAGTAAGATTAGAGAATATACTCATGGTAATAGTTCATCGGCACAGATATTTAAGTTTTAGTTTATGCGGTAGTCTCCGCCTTCTGATAATTCTGTAAGGAACCGGATAGCCCAATTATACCAAGAGGCTGCAAGTCCTTCTCTGGAGGTAGTTTCCCATAGGAAAGCCCCTTCTAAATATCCTTGAGTTAAAGTGCCTCCGTCTGCATCTGGGATTAAATCAATAGTTCCATCAGATTGAATTATTATTGAATCTGAAGATAAATCTCCTCTATTTTGATAGAACCTAATGGTAGCATAGCCTGGAAAGTAAGTGTTGTTTTCAAGAGCCTCCAAAAGATTTGTTGCCATGCCTCTTTGTGAGGCTACTAATCCAATATTGGCTAATGTAGAGCAAGTCTCACATTTGTAGTATTTTTGAACCACTCCACTTTGAGCAACTTCTGATTCTTCTACCAGAGGAGTTCTATGATTTCCCTCAATCTTCCAATTAGAGCCTCCCGTTCTTTGCTGGATGACACTTCTCATCATTCGGTTAGCATTAGCGAACATATCTTGAACCATTTGGTTCTGTTGGCCTGATTCTAAATTACACCATTGATATTCATCCCCATATTTGATAGGGCTTGGTAATCTATATGCTCCTGGTTCAAAGCCTGCCATGGCCGTTCCTAAACTTCGCAAGTCATTTAGGTCAATACCCATTGGGAATCTACTGCCAATGGCATCTGTATCTGTGTGAATTGCGTTGGTTTCTCCGGCTGCACCTGCATTAACTTCAGTCCATCGGAGTCCTTTTGTATCTCCATAATTAACTAATGGTGATGTATCTACCCAATCTCTTTCTACGGTTGAGTAGAATCCAGAGGCTGATTTTCCCTCAGTTACTAAGAATGTATATTGGCTTGCTTGCACTCCATCGCAACAGTTAGGAGTTAATGGATTATCTGCATTAGTATTAGATATAAACTTAATTGTAAATGGTGCCTCAAATTGACTTATTCTATTCCGTCTTCCACTGCTGTCAAATCCGAGTCCATCTATTTCTGAGGCTGGTGGGACAATGGTTAATCTGGAACCATTAATTTCTGTAATTCTGGTTCCACTTCCATATGGCCCTCCACTAAGGAAATCTCCTACATTAACTCTAATAACTGGCTCTACCTTAAGTGTATCATCTCCAGCATTTACCGTTTCTGTTACTAGTATATCATCATCTTCCATATTATCTACATCTGGAACTATGGCATCATCACCGGCTATATTCGCCATTAGCCATTCCATCTCCACTGCCAGCGGTCCTTGCCTTTCGTTAGGGCAAGTGAACCCTTCGGGTCTATTTTCACTTGTTGGTGGTGGTGGTTGTGGAGTAAATTCATTAGGTATGATGTCTCCTAAAAATGCTTGTGGTAATTCTATTCTAAGGTTGTATCTTTCTTGGTCATCAGTTAAATCTCTCATAACTATTGTCCATTGTGGCCTTTCCAAGAAAGTTTGCTTAATTGATATTGGTTGTCCTGTGCTGGGGTTTTGACCTACAATTCCAATAGTATTCTGTTCAGTCAGGGGCTGGGTTGAGGTAATAGTATAGGGTCTAGCAGGATTTAACCATCCTTGTGGGTGAATCGTAATAAATTTAGCATTACCATTAATGCCACAGTCAGGACAATAATCCATGGCCTGTCCTCTTCTATCAAGTAGTGGTCTGAATGGTGAAACCTCTGCTTGACCAGTAGATGGATTTGTCCAAGTTACTCCCATATGTGTTGGATTGGTGCAGATTCTCAAGGGGGTGTTAGTAAATGCATACCTCATTTTTGAAAGTGGAACTGTAAATGGATAGGCATTGTTAGCCCTCATAGATTGTAGAGATGAAATATTATCTACTGAGATATTTGCTTGTAACATGGCTGGACCCCCATATTTTTGTTTAACGGCTTTCACATATTGGGTAATAACGGCTCCTCTACCATAAATTGATTTGTTTGAAGAATCTCCACTACCGGCTATGCTAGCATCTGTATTAACATAACGAGTAGTGGTTGTGTCCTCCTGGGTTTGAAGGTCAGCCTTCCTTTTTGCTTCATAAATCTCATAATCTAAGTTAGGAATGGCTGGAATTTTATGTCTGGGTTCATAGATTCCGCCACAGATACAACCGAAGTTACCATCAAGTCCAGCATAACGACCTGGAACATCACCAATATTCATACATAATCCGCCATGTTGGTCGCCTGGATAATTACTCACACGGAATTGAGTCTTGCGAGGATATATGTCAAAGTTAGTATTCCATACATTTGCATTGGCTTCATTATATGGTGGTGCCATCCTTTCTTTTTTACAAGAATTGCAGACATATCCTCCAGGCCTCGTGGATTGAGCACCTGGTCTATTAGAACGGTAACCTATTTGTATATATGGAATATGGCTCATACACTGGTCAAATGTGGTTAAAAATTCATTTCTTCCTGGTAGCCCCATCCAATAAAACCGATAAAAAGCATTTGAGGAGAATTCATCATCTGCACTTTTGGTTCCTTGCATAACAGAGATGGTTTTTTTGGGCATTTCTGCTGTGACTCCTGGAATTGGGGCTCCATTACGGAATCGTCCTCCAGAAAAGTGCCAATAGGAAGAAACTGGCTTATCAAGTTTCACATGAAACATGGCGTAGGATGTTTTGCCACAACCTACTGATTTAGTTGCTGCTCCCCTAACTGAACATTTTGGATTAGGACAATTACCGCTCCCTATCCAAGTAGTTCCACAACCTGCTGATTGACCGTCACAAGTATTGACAGAATTACACCGAACTCTGGCTACTACCATTTGTGCTTTGTCCCAAGTTTGGTCCACATAATTATGTTCCCAAGTTGATAATCCGACAGATGAACCCCATTCAGAATATGAATTATAGATTCCAAAATCTAACCACTCCCACCACCAAAGATGGTCTCGGCGGCCACACCCTAAGTTTTGAGTGGGGTTAGCAACGACTGGATTAGGGCTGCCAAATCCCATTGATAATGGATTACATATAAAAATCCCTGAATCTCCGGCATCATCACGAGGGACATGGGTATTACCTTTCATAAATCTCTTCATAAGAGTAACTATTCTGGGTGCATTAGTCTTAAAGTTATCTACAACTTCACCTACTTGTGAACGATTGTTTATCATTCGTGCTATTTGATTCTTAGGTGCATCAGACTGAAGATAAATTAAATCAAAAATATCATTGAGTAGGTTTTGTCCAATTCCAGACACCGCAGTATTTTCAGGATAACCCATTAAGCACCAACTCCTCCGGCTTCCATAGTAGCGGCGTGGAGTGTATATCCCATATCTCTAATAAATTGTGTTGCGGCTTGGCGACTTTTGTAGCCTCCGTAACCTTCAGGCCACAAAGCATAGTTAGCAGCCCACTCATAAAGTAATAAAAATCTGGTTCCAAAAGTATATCTTTGTGAGCCAAATACACTTCCGCTTTGCTCACCTCTATATCCAAAGTGAACTGCCCAATTTGGATTACAAATTGCGCCTGTGTCTGGAGATAGATAATCAGTATAGGCCGAAGGAATCCAATTACCATTTATTTCTAAGTTGGCGATTGGTTGAATTTTTTCTGGATTAATCTTTCCATCAAAAGTCATAACTCGTGTCACTACATAGTCTCCAGGCCTAAATGTAGCAGTAGTTGAGGTGCTTCCTTCACAAATAGGGCATTGACCGGCAATATCTTGATAAATTTGGTATGACTTACAAGGAGTGCAATATTGAACATTATATGTTTGTTTGATTCGGACTGTTTTCCAATTATCTGTAAATGGTTGTCCGGTGTCTGGATTTGTTTTACCTACACACATTTGTAAAGGAGCATAAATTTGACATCCTCTTCCATATCCTAATTTAGTTTGCCATAGTGGGGTTGGCTCGGCACTGTCTTCTGAAATCATTCGTTCTCTTCCAGGTCCTGCATTTGGATAATAATCTTCTTGTGAGAGTCCTGTGGATGGTAGGGGTGTATAACGATTATCAATCATAGGCTGACCAAATGAATTAACTCCTGTGGCTAAAAGTCTGGATACAGTTTCTCGTTCCAGTTGTCCTTCTCCACCATCATTCATCCCTCCTACACGATTAAAAGAACTTCCTTCATGTCCATTTAGTAATTTAATTTTTAATTCATTACCAAATTCAGTGTTGTCTTCAATATAATTGTTCCCTCTACTCACCATATAATTTACCATAATATCAGAAATAATATTTGCCATACTCATTTGTTCGTAGGCATCAATAGGTAATGATTCAATTTCTTCTCTCCAACTGCAGCCCCTTCCTGGATGGACTGTAATATGTCCTAATTCATGTCCTATAACAAATGCGGCACCGGCGGCCACGAATGCCTCATCAAATCCATGATAGTTTCCTGGCATAGTAAGTGCGACATAGCCACCTCCCATAAATACCTTTTTTGAATCTGTGGATGCATTATGCATATTTCCCTTACTAATAATAAGTGGAACATTGGGTGCTCCTACTAAGTTAGCGATACCTACAAATGTAGATTGAATTTCTGGACTGAGGTGAATGTTCCCATCACGATATATCTCACCAGCCATGTGCTATACTTGATGCACTTGCTATTTAAGATTGTTGTCGTTGTAGTATATCTCCAATGGTTTCTAGCCAAAACTCTCTGTCTGACTTGGTAATATTTCCCGCATCATAGATAGTTTGTGCTGTTGGGCTATATGATGTTTGGGTATAACATTTCTTGTCAGATATAGGTAATAGAACAATAGAACCAACAGTTCGTGCATTTTCTTCTGCATCTTCAATTTCTGCTGCGTCATCTGCCTTCAATATATATCGTCCAAGATTAGAAGATACTGATACAGAAAGTATATAGGTTTGGAAAGTTCCATCAATTCCATCAGGTCCAGCCTTTTCTAGTTCTCCTAATGAACTTAAATTAATCCATAGTCTTAGGAAATCATTTTCTGGGGATAACCACAAATTGTTAGCACCTGATTCATTAGTTCTAATCGGAGATTCAATAGCAACAACTCCAGCCCCACTTTCTACATTACGGGTGTAATTTCCTATGTTCAAATTAGATATTGGGGCATGAGGTATTTCAAAACAGGCACTTAATCCAGTAAATCCTGCATCAGTGTTAAAGTTTATCTCTTTTGTCTTTACTTGTCTTGGAGAAGAATTGTTCAGATATGTGAAGTTACGGTTGCTTAAACCCTCTGCTGTTTCTTCTGCATCATCAGAACACCAACCCTTAACTTGACCCTTGATTAACTCCATAAAGGTAGAGAATTCAATTGGGAAGTTCTGGTCCTCGTTTGAAGGGGATAGGATAAGTCTTCCGACTCCATTTGATAATTGAGGTCCCATGATATTATTAAACACACTTAGACTTCTTACAAATCGTCCATATTCAAGCGAATCTGTAGTGGCTCTATTTCCTAATTTAATACGACCCACAAGTTTGAGTTGTTGTCCAGACATGGCGATATGAGCAGCATCAGAGCCATACATTACAGTGGACATTTGTAATTTAGATTGGATAGCGGCCACCGCCGCTATTGCGGGTTTATTATTAGTTACGGCTGCCCAAGCACCCAATGTATCACCATAAGTTTGTATTGGCAATAATGGTGCGCTTCCCAGGCTGTTTAATGTTTGGGAATTGTATGCTCTGGTATTAATTGGTTCAATAGCATTAGCCTGTCCCTTTCCAGTTGAATTTCCAGCCATAATGTTAATTTCAGAATCGCATAGTGAAATCAAACGAGCCTTATCATCAGAGAATAAATTAGGGTTATTAAGGATTTCTACACGAGTCCTCATAACATCATACAAACATGAATCTCCTTTCAGACTTGGATTGGAGATTGGTGAGGTGATTTTCTGAAGGTAGTAAGAATACATTTCTGGGTATCCTCCTTTGTTTCCATTAGGCACTGTATAAGTTCTCAATATTGTATTACCTTTTCTTTCTGATTCAGACACCATAGTAGCAATATGCCAATGCACTGGAGTTAAATTTCTTCCTAAATTAGAATCGCTAGTTGCATATGTGCTGCTAAATACGGCTTGTAGTGCGGATAATACTTGGTCTTCGTAATTGTGTGAGTAAATACTTGATTGTAAAATACCATTGCATCTCTCATAGAAAGAATCTAACATCTCTAATAATGATGCTCCAGTTCCTTGTCCAATGTCAATATCTCTCATCAAATAACCATTAACTAACATTTCTCGCAAAAACTCCTGCTCATTATTATATCCAAGGTTAGTTGCACTGGCTTCTCCGATTCCTTTGGTATTTCCTTGTGTATCAGTTAAACCTTCACGACTTCTTCCAATTCTGTGAGCACAAACATACGGCACAGCATCTACAATATCTTCTCGGCTAACATAGGACTTTCCTCTCAAGAAAGCAAAGGCACGAGCCAACTTAACTAATGAGTTAGTAAATCGGAAACCAAGAACTCTTGTGAATAATGCAGGTAATTGTTTTGCTGAAAGTGATAAAGCATCGCCTGTCCAATTATCGGCACTACCAGAGGCAAATGCGTTTCTACTTCCGCCGTCTAATACAGGAGATGTGTTCCCGCCTGCCGGAACAGAGGTGGTGTTAGTAGTAGTGGAGTAATCTACAAGTGGTGATTCGTGAGGGCTTTGTGTCCAACTCATGGGATTATTACCCATTGGAACACTTGGATTGCGGACACGATAAGTTTGAGAAAACAATACAGATATTGCTGCCACATCTCGGTATCCATCATAGGCACCACCTGGTTGGGTCATTTGAATACCAGATTGATTATCTCCGATATAATCCCACATGGCTCTAAGGTCTGCAAAGCGTAGTGGAGAAACTGCGTCTGTTTTTGTCATGTTCTTGACAAGTTCAATAATTGGGATTCCTCCACCGGTTCCAGACATGATATTGTATCTTCCACCCATTGATACGGACTTAAACAACAATTCCATGTCAATTCTGTCCGTAAATGCCAAATCGTTTCCTTTTTGGTGAGGGTTTGTATCCATCCACGCAACAAAGTTTGGTGATTGGAATTCCCTTCCTCGGTATTCCACTTTCTTTTCTGCAATTAGACCCAAGATAGCATCTTCCATACCGGCTTTAGAGCGGTTTGCTTCGTTAAAGAACTTAACTGGTTGGGTAACAATTGGTCTTGGAGTTGGTTCAAAGTCAAAAGTGCTGACTTGTGCTCCTTTGGAGGGGTCAAAACTTGAAGTTTCACGAATTTCCATTCCATAAAGAACTTCGTCTGCTCTCTTTTCATAATCAATTTTAGCAATACCGATTTCTGCAATCATCTCTTGTGAGATAGAAGGATAATTTTGTCCTCCTGAAAACTTATCTGGGTTCGCTCGGCTATCATAGCAAGTATCTAATAGGAATTGACGGAGCCAATAACCTTCGTTACGCCCAGCGTCTGTATAAAGTGCATCTAAACCTGACTTATCCATATATTCTTGAATGAATGAATTAGCATCACGGTTAGTAACTGTCGTGATTGTAGTTAGAAGAGTTTCAACTCGTGCCTTATCCATCTCTGGATTAGCCAATTGCATTGGGAATGTCTTTTTATTATCTCCTTCACCTATCTCCATAGTAATAATTGAGGAAAAATCAACAACTCCGGTAGAGTTCATAATCTTTACTGGTTTGGCAATTCGCTTTTTAGCGACTCCTTCTGGGATGTCAATACGGCCATTATTAATCTGCGGCCAAGTATCAGCATCATTTATATCAAAGTTATAAGGAACATCAGCATAGTAATGTTGAAGAAGTAGGTTACGGAATGCTTCTGGTGGTAAAGCAACTTTTTCACGACCACTATTAGTAAGTGCTTGAAGATAATTATAATCATAAAGATATGAACCACTTGGTATGACAAATGATTTCATACTGGCATCTTTTCCAGAATACATATAGGCATCCCCTACTTTCTTAGGTTGTTGCCACTTGTTAAATCTCCAATTTTCCCATAACTGTGCTATTTCTGGTCTGGACAAGTTTCCAAAACTAATATTATACTGTTGTCCATTAGGGAATATAGTTGGCGCATAAATATTGTCTAGTGAATTATTCTCATTAAATACTTTACGGTCTTCTCCTTCTGCTAGTTCATAATCTCTTGGGGCACACAATCTGGTTCCTGTGTTGAATCCATATGAGTTGGCTAACAATGTTGCAGCACACTCAATAACTGTGGTTTTTCCCGTTCCTGGAACTCCAGAAAGTCGGCAAGTGGAATCTTTCATCATCCATGCTGCCATAAATGCTTCTAAATGTCGGTAATCATCAAAAGCGAATACAGTATTCAAAGAAAGCATCAAAGCACGAAGTTGTTTTAATTGGTCGTTAAGTTGGGTTCGGCGTTCTGTAGCGGCAAAAGTGGAAAGATAACTCTGGAATTTTGGGTCCAATGCATTTCCCATTGAAGATGGGCTCCATTGGTTTGCACCAATAACTTGACTGGAGAGTGTAGATTTAGACATAATTTGTGTAAATTGTAATGCATCTTCACCAATAATGTTATTCATATTTGCAGAAGCAATTCCTGATAGTGATTGAACTGTCTGGGTGATGTTTGCTCCAGACTCATCATAGAAAACAAGATACTTAGGATTTCCCTCTTTATTATTTTGAATTTCAATATGTCCAATCAAAGGTAATTCTTCAATTGTAATTAACTCATCCATTTTTTGTCCACGATTGCGGTAAATGGCATCTAAATTAGCAAACGCACTGGCTCCAATTAGACCTTCTAACAGCCTTCCCTCAGTTGTTTGTGATGCTGGATTTGGTAGAATTGGCTGAACTGGATTCGGCTCTTCATTTTCTTCTTGATACTTTTTTGTGATTCCCTCAATAGTCCCCATAGGTCCTTTTAATTCAATATTTGGATTTGGTGTATCTTTGGCATCAAACAATGTGTCATCTTCCGCAAATTCTTCGGTTTCTTCTATTTCTTTTTCAGTCATCTCAATCACCTCTTTGGAATTTTCAAATCAATCTTTACTAAATATGATTTGCCTTCATCATTAGTAGCAACGATGTAATAAACTTGGTCGCCCATAAGCCAAGCAACTGAATCAGTTACTATTTCATTATCTTTATCAATGGTATAGGAAGGAGATTGTTTTTCGTGTCGGCGTAGGTTTTCTAATGAATCATAGCCACTTAATTGAGATTTAGTATTAATCATAATCATTGGGTCTGGTGGTCTCTGTTCTCCACCTTCAATTGTTCCTCCGACTGGCTCTCCATTTCTATCTATGGCATGGAATTCTGACTCTTTATCAGGAATCAGTAGGAAACGAATTTCTTCAAGTTCTTCCATATCATCTTCAGGGTCTGGAACAGTCTCTACAAATGCTACTTTAATTCCTGGCACGATTTTATCTCCATTGAGGTCCCTAACTGAAGACTTATCATAAGTAATATATTTTATACTGTTAGCCATTCGTTCTGGATTAAGAATTTCTTTATTAGGGCCTACAAACTTCAAATATTGTTCATCACCTGGTAAAATAAACCGTTGTCCATTATGATTGGGGAAAAACTCTGAAGCCTTGCCAGATTTACAATTAAAATCTACATACTGATTCCAAACTCCATTGGTAGGGGATATAACTCCAGTAACATCAGTTTCAGTTGGGGCTGTCCAAATTGACCCTGTTCCCTCTCCTATAATGTTTAGTTTAAGTGCTTTTAGTCGTAGATAATCAGGGTTTGTATCTGCATATAGTTTAATATCGGCGGAAATAGATACAAATTTATCTAAGTTGAATATAATGTTGTTTCCACCCTTGATTGGGTCCATAATTGAATCAGCATTTCCTGATTCTGTCCAATTTTTCCAAAATACTGACATATCTGTAATATTTGGATTCCCATAAAACCGAGAAATCTGAGTTCTGATAACAGTCCCTACTTGAGCGGCTTGAGAAATTTGCACATCGCCCTTATATTCTCCAGCACTTCCTGAATTATTTAGGTCACTCCATGTTAATGTGTCTGCTGGTTCAATATTATCCATCTTATTAAGGGGTCCACCGAATCCCTTAACTCCGTGTGCATAAATAACAACGCTTTTATTAAGAATGGCGGGTTCATTATTGGAACTGCCTAGATAGTTGTAACCATCTTGGCTGGTATTCAAAGTAAATCCTTCTGTTACCTCCTCATCTTTAACAAAAATATCTTTTTTAATCCCGTCTTGTTCAAGGCTAATCTTAAATCCATTAACTACATCTGGTTGCCCAGCAACTGGTTGTTGCCAACAAACCTTAACTTTTGTGACTCGTGTAGGTGCTGCGCTATCTGAAATAGAAACCGGCCACATTTGTCCATCATAAATATCTCCTACTGCTCTAAAGTAAGCATCTGCTCCACGGCGGAAAGAGAATTGAATGGTGGGTGTTAAAAACCACTTTGAGTCCTCCATAGTTTCTGTGGAGGATGATTCATCATCATCTCCCCAATCGTCATCATCCATAAAGTTATCGGCATCCTCTGTGGCTTCACTACTACCTGCAGATGAGATAACACTTGTAATAGGTTGCATAGCGGAATCAGATGTAGATGCTGTGAATGTAACTAATACTTCTCCACTATAGTCATAATATGGCCCTTCACCTTGCTCCTTCTTCTGGCGAGTCCATTCTTTAAGTGATAATGAAATTTCTTCTTCAGGTGTAGGTGCTGTAAATGTTGGGAACTTAGCCATATCTATTTCTACTGGATTTTTTATCTTCATACCTGGACTAGCAGCCGAGGGGACAAATGGGACGAAAACTTCAGCAGGTGTAACCG
>Ga0114918_10001023_pt1 | contig 24664 bp, 17 predicted proteins | sample LantaG_FD_87015 | JGI IMG/M metagenome (GOLD analysis project Ga0114918, IMG submission 87015) | Deep subsurface microbial communities from Baltic Sea to uncover new lineages of life (NeLLi) - Landsort_02402 metaG | ecosystem: Environmental > Aquatic > Marine > Oceanic > Sediment | place...
AGATTTTTTTCCATTTTTTTTACAACTTTTTTTGTTTTAAAAAAAAAAAAAAAAAAAAAACTTCTCCTCTCTCTTAGGCACTCGGACACGACACCCTGACTGCCCGCCCCCCTCTCGCCGCCGTCCTTTTCCCTCCCTCCCCCCCCCCCCCCCCCCAGCGAATCGAGATTGGAAAATTACGAAAGAAAATAATTACAATCCATCCTCTGCTTCCTCTACTCCTCAGTCTTTTTTCTGCCTCTTGTTCCTCAAAGCCTCCTCCTCTTCTTCCTCGACCTCGACCGCGTTCTTCTTCCTCGAACTCGCAGCAGCCAGCGCCACCTCCGCCGGCAGCGTGAAGCTCACGCACATCATCCTCTTGTTCGGGCTCACGTCCCTGACCAGCCTCACCACGGCGTCGTGCGGAGCTCCTCCCAGGAAGCCCTCGACGCGCGCGATCGTCGTCGCCGGCGGCTCCCCTGCCTTTTCGAAGCAGTAGGCATGGACGCGCGGCAGCAGGGTCTTCCCTCCGCCGCCGAACAGCTCCGGGCTCAGGCTGCCCCCGAACGCGTCCAGGAACTCGATCGCGGTCGCGGGCAGGTTCATCACGACGTGATGGTAGCGCAGGCCGGTCTTCGGCGGCGGCGGGGGAGGGGTCAGCGCGGCGGGGGGGTTTCTCATTGCTGCTGGAGGAGGAGCTGCTCCGTCGCCGCTCTTCGCTTTTTTCTCCTCTTCTTTTCCTCCATTTCCTCCCTCGCCACCGAAGACGCTCTCCCACGCGTCGCCGTCCACGCCCCCGAAGGCCCGAATGAACGCCCTCGCGTCGCAGCAGCTCGCCCTCACGCGATTCGCCACTTTGTTCCTGCGCGCGTTCTCGTGCAGCTACCGGACCGACTCCGGGTTGAGGTCGTTGGCGAAGACGGTGCAGTTTTCGACAAACTTGGCTGCCGGGACAGCGAAGGGCCCCACGCCGGCCATGGCGTCGACGACCACCTGCCCGGGTTTGAACTCCGTCTCCACGAGCCTGGAGTGCTCCGCCTCGAGGCGCGAGTTCCAGTAGACTTTCGCGTAGTCGAGCCCGAAACGGCAGCCGTGCTGCGAGACCTCTGCGACGGTGTCGTTGCTCTTGCCGGCGATCACCTCCATCTGGAAGACCCTGAACTCGTTTTGAATCGAAGCAAGCTTGTTCACCACCACTCGGAGGCGCGGGTTTTTGTCCAACAGAACCTGCCCGATAATCGGAGAATACGGAAGCAGCTCCTCGCGAAGGTTGAGGTGCGCGATGTGCCCTACGGTCTCGAACGCCGACGGCAGCTCCTTGATTTCCGGAGGGAGCAGTTTCCTCAGAGCTTCCTCGACGGAGACGTGCGCGTAGGTGAGCTTGATCTCGTGGGATGTTAACTCTGCCTCGGATGAGATCGCGAGCTCCCTGGCGGGATCTGGCAGAGAGTTTAGGAACTCAGCAGTTGTCGCCGTCGAGTTTTTCGTCTCGGCCGCTGCTCCTTCTTCGCCGCCAAACTCGCCCGGGCTCAGGAGCACGAGCCTGCTTTTGGGATCTTTTGGGTCCACGATCACTGCGGGCGTGCGAGGGAGGTCCAAGGTGTGCCCTCGCATGCTGCGGAGCATCGCGGCGGTGACCTGGGCCGGGACGCGGAGGGCGGGCACCGGGACGGTCTTGTCGAAGAGGGAGCGGTCAAACAGAGGAGGAGCTTGCGTCGAGTTTTTTTCGACGGCAGCGGCGGCGGCGGCGGCATCAGATGCGTTGCCCTTGGCTTTCGCTGCCGCCATCGGCGGATCGTTCTTCGTGGCTGTTGTCATGTTCGCGTAGCCACGATCAAGAGGTTTCCTGATCAGGAAATTCGAGCGCGGAAAAGGCGTCGATGTCAAGGGGCGCGGCGCGGAAGTGGGAGCGATTGACGACGACTGATGCCGTCGACTCGTCGGCTGCTGCTGCTGATGCCTCCTCCACCAGCAAACAGAACTAGCAGCCTGCCGCTGCTGCGGGAGGATCCGCGACGTTGTGTTGACGACGACAACGCCGCCACTAGAATGAAGAAAGCGGGTCAGGAGCTTGGCCACGCGACGCGAAAGGGTCATGAAAAAGAAAAAGAAAAGAACAATGGCAAACTAGCCAAACTTTGTTCATTTTTTCTCCCCCGAAAAGTTCGGGGCATCAAAAATAAAAAGGGAAGGCAAAAGAGGGGCCATCGGTCTCCCCTTTTCCTCTTCGTTCGCTCCGTCTCTCCTTCCATTTTACCACTCCAGAGATGGACTGCACGGTCTCCAAAGCGAGCGTGGCCGGCGATGCGTTCCGAGACGGGCTGTTCGTGGTGGTGACGCGCGCGCGAGATGGTGGGATCAACGAAGCCGCTGGCGTCGCCATCACTCAACCTTCGACCTCCTCCTCCTCCTCCGCCTCCTCTCTCTGCGTGCGCGCCACAGACTGCGACCGCTGCTGGTCCGCGCCCCAAGTCCAGGCCCCCTCGTACACGAGGCTCGAGACGTGGCTCGACGAGGTGGCCTGCGCGCTGGCGGGCGGGAAAGGCGAGGACGACGAAAGCGGCGGCGAGGCAGGGGCACCTGCCTCCTCAACAACAACAACAACCTCGACTTTCCCAAACGCGAGGGGCCACTCGCACTCCGTCTGCGCCACGCTGAGCGGAGACGAAGACGCCACTTCGCTCGAGCTGGTGGTGTCCTGGCTCAGCAGGGAGACGGGCGACCAGGCAAGGGCGCGCCTGTCGCTGCGCCGCGAGCAACCAGAAAAAGTCGAGCTCGAGGCGCGGCGCGCTGTCGTCTCGCTCGCGCTGGCGAGCGCCCGCGCCGCCGGCGCCGCCGCCGCGGAGCTCGCGGCGCAGAACTCCGAGCTCGCGGCGATGGCGGAGAGGGCGCAGGCGAGTGCCATGGGGGCCGAGTCCAAATGGAGGGCCCGCGAAGGAGAGCTCTTCGCGAAGTTCGCTGCTGTCTTGAACGAGAAGAAGGCCGAGGCGGCGAAGTGGAAGCAGCTTGCGGAAGCGGGAGGAGTCGCGAGAGCTGGTGCTGCGTCCGGGGTGGCAGCTCTGTCCCTTGGGACAGCGGCAGCAGTAGGAAACGGGGGAGGAGGAAACGGAGGAGGAGGAGAGCCGATGCTTCTCGAAGACGGACCTTCCGCCGCTGCCGCTGCCGCTGCCGCTGCCGCTGCTGCCGCTGCTCCAGCCCCCGCCAATTTCGACGACGAGGACAACGCTACGACGGAGGAGGACGAGAGCGGCAGGGATGACCGCAGGTCGGACAGCGGCGGGTCCCGGGTTGCTGGGGAAGACGACGACTTTGACGACGACGGCGACTTTTGATTTTGTTTCTTCTTTCGTGTTATTCACTTCGCCTCCGCCTGTCCCTTGCCTGAATGTAAAAAAAACAAAACAAAAAAATATGATTGAACTCTTCTAGGAAGAAGAATGACAAAAGAAAATTGGACGACGATAGTTGTTGTTGTTTCTCTCTTTCGATTTTTTTAACAAAAAGGACTCGCGTTGTTTGAAACTCTCTCTTTCACTCTTGTTCTCTTTCTCTTTCCCCGCCCCTCCAGTTGCGCGCTGTCCCAAATGCGGGTAGGCACGGGAATCTATACGAAAAAAGCACGATTCTATATCACCCCCCGATTTCTCTCTCTCTCGAGATCTAATCTAAAAACAAAGGAAAGCAAAAAAAAGACGTTTATTTTTGGTTGTTGTTGTTGTTGTTGATCAAAACGAAGAAATTCGGCAAAGTGTGATGTGAAGAAAAAAAAAGAAAAAAAAAGGACGAACTCCTCCTCCAACTCCTTTCCTTCTTTCAAGGCGCCGGCGTCGCCTTCACGCCCCAGATCTCCCTCGCGTACTGCTCGATCGTCCTGTCCGACGAGAAGAACCCGCTGCAGGCCGCCATTAAAATGGATCGCTTCGTCCACTCGTCGGCGTCGCGGTAGCACGCGTCGGCCTCGGCCTGCGCCACGCGGTAAGAGGCGAAGTCGTTGGCGACGAGGAACCAGTCGTTGCCCTTTGTCATGTCCGAGACGTTGTCGACCAGCTCCTGGAGGTACTCCTTGTCGCCGAACTCGCCGGCCGAGATGGCCTTGAGGGCCTTGAGGAAACTGGGGTCGTATTCCTTGAAGTCCTTGCGCTCCTCGCGGAGTTTCGGGACGGCGTCGGCGTCGACGCCGAAGATGAAGAGGTTCTCGGCGCCGGTTTCCTGGTGTGAGGGGTTTTGGGGGTGTTTTTTATTTCAAACGAAAGAGAAGACGAAGAGTAAGCGATTGGAAAGGTTGGCGTCGAAGCACGAGACCCGGAAAGGGAGGGGAAAAACAGATAAGAAACAAGTTAAAATCCTCACCTCGGCGATCTCGACGTTGGCGCCGTCCATCGTCCCGATGATCAAGGAACCGTTCATCGCGAACTTCATGTTGGACGTGCCCGAGGCCTCCGTTCCGGCAGTCGAGATGTGCTGGCTCAGCTCCGCGCCCGGGATCATGATCTCGGCCAGCGAGACGTTGTAGTCCGGGATGAAGACCACCTTTAACAAGTCGCCGACGTCGGGGTCGTTGTTGACGACGGCACCGACGGCAGTGATGAGGCGGACGATCTTCTTGGCCGCGACGTAGGCCGAGGCGGCCTTGCCGCCGAAGATGACGGAGCGGGGCACGAAGTTGGCCTATGGGAGAGGTAGTGGAAGAGGTGGTGGTGGGATGTGGAAGAAGAAAAAAAGAAGAAGAAAAAAAGAAGAAGAAAAAAAGAAGAAGAAAAAGTGAGTTTTTTTTGAGTTTTTTCCTTTTTCCAACCTCGAAAGAAAAAAAACCCCGAAAAAAAACCCTACTTCCTACTCACCTTGCGCTCCGCCGCCGGCATCGCCTTGATCTCCTGGTACCTCGCGATCACCGACAGCACGTTCATCAGCTGGCGCTTGTACTCGTGGATGCGCTTGATCTGGACGTCGAACATCGAGGTCAGCGGCATGTCGACGCCCGTCAGCTCCTTGACTTTCGTCGCGAGCCGCGCCTTGTTCTCGAGCTTGACCGCGGCCCAGCGCTTGCGGAAGGCGGCGTCGTCGGCAAAGGGCTTGAGCCCAGAAAGCTTGGACGCGTCCTTGATCCAGGCGTCGGATCCCAAAGCTTCAGTGATTAAAGCCGCCTCGCCGGGGTTGCAGAAGGCCAGCCAGCGGCGCGGGGTCACGCCGTTGGTCTTGTTCTGGAACTTCTCGGGCTGCAGGGCGTAAAAGTCCTTGAACAGGTCGTCCTTCAAGATCTGCGAGTGGATCGCGGCGACACCGTTGACCGCCGAGGAGCCCACGATGGCCAGGTGCGCCATGTTGATCAGCTTGACCCCGGGAGCCCAGGGGTTCTCGCAGAGGATGCCGTACCTGTCGAGCGCGTCCTCGGTCGCGGCCCAGACCGGGTCGACGGCAGGGCCCGCCTCTGCTGCGTCGTCAGAGTCGGACGACGACGAAGACGAAGAGCTAGCAGCTCCAGCAGAAGCTTTCTTATCTTCCGTCTTCTTCGGAGGAGGAGGGGGCGGAGGCGGGTTGGCCTTGAGGAAGGCCTTGACGTCCTCCTCGACCCTCGGCCTGATCGACGCTCTCCACTCGGCGTCGACGCGCACGACGATCTCGTAGTTCCTCGGCAGCAGCTTCTTGAAGACGGCCACGGGCCACTTCTCCAAGGCTTCGGGCATGACCGTGTGGTTGGTGAAGGCCAGGCAGCGCGTGGTGATGGACCAGGCCTTGTCCCAGCTGAGCCCCTGCTCGTCGATCAGCAGGCGCATCAGCTCCGAGACGGCACAGGTCGGGTGCGTGTCGTTCATCTGGAAGATGGCGGCCTCGGGCAGCGAGTCCCAGCTCTTGCCCGCTGGGGTGGGTGGGTGGGTGGGAGTGGGGGGAGGGGAAGAGAGAGAAAGAGAAAGAGAGAAAGGGGGGGGGGGAGAGTGAGAGAGAAGAAAGAGTTCGTTTTTTCTTCTTCGAAACCGTCGAAAAGGTCGACGAGTTGGGTTTTTTCTCTCCCCCAAATCTCAGAACTCCTCCCCTCTCTCTTCTTCAAACTCACCAGCGGCGTGCCTCGACAGCACGTCCTGCAGCGACGCGGAAACGAAGAAGTACTGCTGCTTCAGCCGCAGCTCCTTCCCCTCCTCGGTCGCGTCGTTGGGGTAGAGGACTGCCGAGATCTCGCCGGCCCTGCGCGCGGCCGCGGCGGCGTCGACAAAGCGCCCCTCGTTGAACGCAGCCAGATCGAGCTCCCCCGCGGCCGGGAGCGCCTCCCACAGCCGCAGGTTGCCCATGGTCTTGGTGCCGAAGCCAGGGATCGGCGTGTCGTAGGCCTGCGCCAGCACGACCTCTCCCGGGTTCCATTTCCCAGTCTTCGAGTCAACGGAACCGTAGAACCCGACTTTCGAGACGACGCCGTCGCGCCTCACCTCCCACGGGTTGCCGTCGGTCAGCCAGATGTCGGGCAGCTCCTGCTGCCTCCCTTTCGAGTCCAGGGCCTGCTTGAACATGCCGTACTTGTAGCGGATGCCGTAGCCCCAGCCGGGGAGGTCGAGGGTGGCCATGGAATCGAGGAAGCAGGCCGCGAGGCGGCCCAGGCCTGTTTGAAGTTTTGTTTTTTTTTGAAGGAAGAAAAAAGTGAGTGAGTTTAAAAAGTGAGAGAAAGAAAAAAAAAAAAGAAAAGAAAAAAAAAACAAAACCTCCTCACCTCCGTTGCCCAGCGCCGCGTTCTGCTCGGCGTCGACGACGGCCTCGAAGTCGTAACCAAAGGACTGTTTATTTTTGTTGTTGAAAGAGAGGGAGAGGCGTAGAGGGGAATAGTTCGTTGTTGTTGTTTTCTTTGCCGAGAGCGCGAAAGAGAGAGAGAGAGAGAGAAGGCGCGCGCGAGAGTTCTTCTTCTTTTCTTCCTCCCTCCTCTCTTCTTCTCTTTACCTTGACCGCCTCGCCGTACGCGTCCTCGAGGCCGAGGTTGCCGACGGCGTTGGTCAGCGAGCGGCCCATGAGGAACTCGGCGGAGAGGTAGAAGACGTGCTTGGCGTTGGTGGCGCTATTTTTTTTGTTAGGGCGTGCGCGAGGGGAGAGAGTCGTTGAGTGAGAGAGAGGCGTCGAGGTCAAACGGAAGAAGGAAAAAAGCGAGGGCGATCGACACGAATGAGAGCGGCGAAGAACGAGAGTGAGAGAGAAAAAAACGGCGCCCTTTCCCGCTCCCTCCCTCCACCGACGCGTGCTTTCCCCCTCCGATTTCCATGTCACAGCTCCTCATCGAGCGTGCATCAGGCTCTGCGCCGGAGAAGAAAGCGCCAGAGGGCTCTGATCCCTCCTAGGCGAGCGCAGAAAGAATGGGAGAAAAGACGATGGAAGAGCATGGGGCACGCGAAAAAAAAAAGCAACGCCTCTTCCTCTTCTCTCTCTCTCCTCTTCTCTCTCTACTCACTCCCAGTGGCGCTGCGTGTTGTTGCGCGCGTCGATGAGCCTCGCCCTGACGCTGGCCGCGGCGGCGCGGTAGGTCGCCTTGGCCGAGAGCAGCACGCCGGGCGTCGCGCCGACATCGCTCTCGAGCGCTCGCGAGATTTCGCCCTTGAGAGACATGGCGTCCGCGGGCAGCTTGGCCGGCGCCGGCACGGTCGGCATCGGGGAGGAGCTCTTCCCGACGGCCGAGGGCTTGGCGGGAGTCATGACAGCGACGACGGGCCCGCAGCTGCGGCGGAGCGAGGCCGGCGCCGCCCTGCGGGGCGGGTGGCGGAGCATGATGATGGTGAAAGTCGAAAAAGAAAAAAGAGAGGCCGATGATCGAAAAAAGTGCTCGAGCGGTGGAAAACTGCCCTAAACAGTCTTGAAAAAACTTCGACCTCTTCTTCGACCCGCCGCCTCTCCCTCTCTCTCTTTTCTCTCTCTTCTTTTTCTTCTCAATCTATCGTGTTTAAAGGGGGGCTAGTGTTACATCGTTTTGAAGTGCTGTCGTTGTTTCGTTATTCTAAGCATTAAGCAGATCAAATTAAAAAACACTTGGAGCAAGAAGAAAAGAGCAAGACTTCTCGTCTTGTTCTTCTTCTTCTTCTTCTTCTCTTCCTTCCCGTCCTCCATCTCACTCACTCCAGCGCCACGAAGTGAACGCTCCCGTCGTCGCATCCCACCACCGCCGTCTCCGCGCAGAACGCCACCGCGGTCACCCCGGCGTCCGCCATGAAGAAGCCCTTGGTGCGGCCGAGCTCCGTGCACACGACGCGGAGCGTCCCGTCGGCGCTGCCGAGCGCCGCGCTCCGGCCGTCGCGCGACCACGCCGTCGCCGAGACGCCGCCCGAGGGCGACTCGAGCTGCGCGAGCAGCAGCGGGGACGCGGACGCCGAGGTCGAGGTCGAGGAGGAGGACGAAGAAGAAGAAGCGTCTTTGAGGAGCCAGACGGTGGCGGGGCAAGTCCCAGCGTTGCTTCCGTTGCTGCTTCCTCCGCCCCCGCACCAGAGCAGCGCGCGCGCGCCGTCGGGCGACAGCCGCCCGCCGACGGTCCCGGACCCCGCGGCGGCCAGCACCCGCGGCTTGAAAATCAGCTCCTCCTCCTCTTCTTCCTCGTCGGCACCGCCCCGCTTCGCTCTCTCGACCGCCTCCGAGAGGTCCCAGGCGTTGGCGGCGCCGTCGGCGCCCACGACCAGCAGCATGCCGCCGTCGAGGGACAAGCTCGTCGCGACGACCGGCGACGGCGAATTCGAAGTCGCTTGGCCTCCTGCTCCTCCTGCTCGTCCTCCTCCCGGAATCAGCTTCGCCAAACACCTCCCGGTCCGGGCGCACCACAGCCTGGCGCTGCCGTCCACGGAGGCCGTCGCCGCGACGAGCCCGTCGGCGGAGAGGCGCGCGTGGCCGACGCCAGGGTGCCCGCGCTCCCCCGGCGCGCTGCGGCCTCCCGTGCCCGGTCCTCCGCCCCGGGACTGGAGGAAGAAGGAAGAGGAAGGAGCGTCTTTTCCTCCGTAGCGAACTATCTTCACGGAGGAGTCGTAGGTCGCGAGGAGGGCCACCCGCGCCGTCGGGGCGGCGTCGAAGGCGCGGACGCGGGAGCCCGGCCCTCCTGCGACGCCGGGTTCGAGCGTCGGGAGGAGAAGAAGGTTTCCGTCGTCCGATGGCGGCGATGACGACGACGACGACGACGACGATGACGACGACGAAGAATTAACGACGGCAGCCCGCCAGGCGCGCAATCCTCCGTCAGGGCTCGCCACCGCCACGGCCGAGCCGTCCGGAGACGCGCGAGCCCATCGCGTGGGCACGCCGTCGCCTCCGGGGAGCGAGGGCAACGGGACACCGGAGGGAGACCAAGCGAGAGCGCCGTCGTCGCCGACAGTGACGACGACGGGAAGAGGCTTTGAAGTCGAACTCGAGCTCTCTTCTCCCGCTTCCGACACGGCGATGCAGCAAACCCGCCCGCCGTGCTTCCTCGCGAGCGCCTCTCGCTTTCCCAGCGGTGCAGAGAGGTCCCAGACGCGGGCCGTGCCGTCGGCGCCGCCCGTGACGACGAAGCGGCCGCGACGAGTCGCGGCGACGCAGAGAGCCGGGCCGGCGTGGCCCGGCAGTAAAGCTAACAACGAACCGGTCTCCGCGTCGTAGGCCGCGACGTGGCCGTCGCCGCAGGCGGCAGCGACGATGGAAGAAGGGAGAAGAGAAGAAGGCGGCGACTTTTCGCTCCCACCTCCGAGGATCGCGTCGGCGATCCAGCACCCGCCACCGGCCATCGAAACCGTCAAGCTCCTCCCCGGGTCCATCACCCGCAGGCAAGCGCCCGACTCCAGGTCCCAAAGCCTCGTCGTCCCGTCGTCCGACGCCGTCAGCGCGCGCCGCCCGTCGTCCGAGGCCCTCACGGCCGACAGCCTGCCGCTGTGGCCCTCCAAGACGTGGTCGCACGCCCCCGACCGCAGCTCCCAGACGCGGGCCGTGCCGTCGTGCGAGGCCGTCAGAGCCCGTCGGATCGAGTTTGAGGAGGATGGGTTCGGCACGAGCGCGACGGCGACGATCCAACCGGAGTGGCCGGCGAAGACGGCCTGCGGCCTCAGTCGCCGGACGTCCCACGCCACCGCACCGAAGTCCTCGCCGCCGGTAAGCGCGACGCCGCCGTCCGACGACAGGGCCAGCGCCCTGATCCCTGCTCCCGCATGGGCAGAAAGAGCCGCCACGCAGGCGCCTGCCTCGACGTCCCAGAGGCGGAGCAGTCCATCAGAGCCTGCGGTGGCGGCGGTTCTGCCCGAGGAGCACAGCGCGGCGGCGTGCAGCGGCGCGGCCCGGGGCCCTCCGTCGAGCTCGCGCACGAGGCAGGCCGAGGAAGAAGAAGCTCCGCCTGTCGTCGCCGCTGCCAGGTCCCAGACGCGGGCGACGCCGTCGGCGCAGGAGGTGAGCAGGAGCCTCCCGGAGCCGTCGAGCGAGGCGTCCTCTACCGCGTTGCCGTCTCTGAGCCTGGGGTTGGTCGCCGCTGCTGCCGCCGGCGTGACGGCAAAGGCGGCGGGCGAGGAGGCCGCCGCCGCCGCCGCGACGGCCGAAGCAGAGGGAAGAGGGAAGGCAGATAAGCCCGAAGAGTAAGAGGCCATCGCAGCAGTAGCGCCACCGCGAGGAACTCCTACGCGCGGCGAGGGAGGCGCCAGCGCGATGGCGGGAACGTGCAAGACGCAGTCCCCGACCTCGAGGTCGAAGACGCGCACGGCGCCGTCGGCCGCGACCGCGATGACGTCGACGCCGTTGGGTGCGATCAGGACCCTCAGCACCGGGCTGGTGTGACCTCGGAGGACCAGGCGGGCAGCGCCACCGGCCTGCTGCAGGGAAGGGGTGGTGGTGCGGAGGCCCTTGGCTGGCGCTGGAGGCGACGAAGAAGAAGAGGGAGAGGAAGAGGGAAGCTCTTCGTCGTCTCTTTCCGTCGTCGGTTTCGAAAGGAGCTGCAGCGGCGTCGTCGGCGAAAGAGGCTTTTTTGGCCGACTCTCCTCCCCCCCGTTGCACCTGCACAGCGCCCGCTCGGCAGCGAGCAGCCTCGAAGCCATCTGCGCTCCCAGCACGCCTCGAGCCGCCGGGCAGGCCACCGCGGCCGGCGCCGACATCTGGAACGCGGCCAGGAGGAGCCGAATCCTTTCGGAAGTGGAGACAAAGGAAGAAGAAACCTTTTCTTCTTCTGCTTCTCCTTCTTCTCCTCCTCCTCCCCCACCTTGCTGCTGCTGCCGCTGCTGCTGCTGCTGCTGCTGCTGCTGCTACTGCTTCCTCTCCTTCTCCCCCTGCTCCTCCTGCTGCGCCAGCGCCAGCGCCCTGCGGAAGTCGGCAGTCACCGCGGCGGCGCCGTACGACCGCAGCTTGGCGTCGAGCCACGCCGCGTCACCCAGCAGGCGCGCCAGCGCCGGTAAAGCGCCCGCGGCGGCGAGATGGTGGCCCAGGTTGTGCATCAGGTAGCCGTCGTCGGGGGCCGACGCCAGCAGGGTCGCTACGCGCGAGGCCTGGGGCAGGGAAGAGGCAGGGCAGAGGGCGTCGGTCAAAGAGAAAGAAGAAGAAGAGCACGAGTTCCCTTTCTCGTCGTCGTCGTCGCAGTAGGAAGCCAGCAGCTGCCTGTGTTCCGCCGCGGGCCCGCCGAGCCTCGCCTGGACCAGCGCGGCGTGGCACCCGGGGCTGGTCAGGGCCCAGGCGCTGCCGTCTGCGAGGCGCGCGACCTTCATGACGGCGCCGGACTCTGGGGAAGCCAGCTCGTCCGCGATCGCCGTCGCGCGCGCCACGAGGTCATTTTCGTTTTCTTCATTCCCTTCTTTCACTTCTTCTTTCCCTTCCTTCTCTTCCCTTTTCAGGTCCCAGAGCCTCCACAGCAGGCTGGTGGGCAGCGGGGTGTCTGCAGGCACCAGGGCGAGCGAGGAGGCTTTGGCGACAAGGTGGGATGGAAGCGAGGGCAGGAAGGCCGCCGAGGCCTCGAGCGGCGGGAGCCAGGCAGCAGAAGCAGGGGCAGAGGAGGAGCTCTCGCTCATCCCAGCCTGCGGATAGAACTCGTCGCTCGCTGCTGCTCCTGCCCCCGAGGCGACTGCACCCGAAGAGGTCGCCGCGGCGGTGGAGATAGAGACAGAGGCGTTGTTCGAAGGCCTGTCGGCGGCCTCGAGCGCGAAGCTCGATCTCGCCGAGCGCGCGGTCGAGGAAGCGGCGCTCGCTCCGCCTCCCGACTGATACCCTCCGCCTCCGCCCGACTGATACCCTCCTCCGACTCCTCCCCCTGCCGACTCCGTTGACTGCCTCTGTGATACGGGTGCGTCGAGGGAGCCCCGGGGGGGCGGGGGTGGCGGGGCGGGGGCGGCGGGGCGAGGGGTGGTGGAAGCTCCGTCGTCGTCGCCGCCGTCTTCGACTTTCGCCGCGGGGGGCCGCGCCGGGCTCCCGAGCGCCGCTCCTCCTCCTCCTTCAACGACGTCGAACGAGCTCCTGTCGGCGGCGTCGAACGCGGCCATACCCGTGACCTTGGGCTTCTGCGGGTGGGACGCCGGGGCGACCTCCTTGAGGTAAGCGACTAGAGGAAGAGGCGGAGGAAGAGGAGCGGGCGGAAGGGAGGCTGTCGAGGAGGCAGAGTCGAGCTGGCGAGGAGGAGTGGCCTTTGGGAGGTGCTCCGCTGCCGTCGGAGGGAGCGGGGGCCTCGCCGAAAGGGGCGAGCGAGCCTGAGGAGCTGGAGCAGCAGCAGCAGCAGCAGCAAGCGCGGCGGCGGCGGCGGCGGAGGAGGAGCGGCCCGAAGCCGGGGCTCCCTCAGCTCCTCCTCCTGCCCCCACGCTGCTGCTGCTCGCGCTCGGCAGAACGGAGTCGAGCGAGGGCACCGCGTCCCTGGACCCGCTGGAACCCCCTCCGGAGCGCGAGCCCTGGTCGTCGACCGAGGAGCGGCGGCCTTGCCGGGGAGGAGAAGGGGGAGCAGAAGGAGGAGACGGCCTCATTCCGTGGCTCTCGTCGTTCGTCGCAGCTTCTCCTCCGTCGTCGTCGGCGGCGTCGCCTTTGTCAGCATCATCGATTGTCGCACTCGCTGCTGCCGCTGTCTCCTGGCGCTCTCGCGCCGTCTCCTCCTCGCGGAGCAGAGAAGACGTCCCGCTGAGCCCCTTGGACACAAGACGCTGCGTGGGAGAGGAGGCCTCGCCGGCGGATGGAGGAGCCAGAGGTTCTTCTCGCTCGTCTTCTCGCTGTTCTTCTTCTCGTCGCTCTTCTTCTTGTCGCTCCTTCTTCGTCGCCTTCGTCTGCCACCAGTGCGCCTTTTTGGAATTGACCGCTGTGGCAGAGGGTTGATGTTCTTCTTTTGCAGCGTCTCGCCTGCGTCCGAACAGGCGGAGCGACATCGCGGAGAAGCTGAGCGACGCGAGAGGCACGAAAGATTCAGAGAATCGACACAAGCCTTTTTTTTTTGAATGCGTTTCTCTCTTCCCTTTTTTCGCTCGGGCCACCCACGGAGCGTGTGCTGTCCCTAGCTCCGGTCGACACACGAGTGTGGTCGAGATCAACAGGGAGCCATGTCGATTGGGAGGGAGTGTGTGTTTTGGTGTGCTTGCTCCTCGAAAACCAAAGGAGAATGGAAACGAAAAAAAAAGAGTGAGAAGAGAAGGAGAGGAGGAAGAAAATTTCGCTCGCGCCGCGCTCGCGCTTTTCTCTCGACCCCCTCCTCCTCTCTTCCGCTTCCCGCGCTCCCTCCACTCCCCGCTCTCCAGCTCTCCCGCTCTCCTTTTTTCTTTTTCTTCAGTGCTGTGCAATGTGTGTGTTTGTACGAGAAAAAAGTTACACAAAAATTCTCAAGGCCACAACCCCTTCTCCTTCATCAGAGCGACCACTTCGTCGGCGCTCTCCTTGCCCTGTTCGACCGCAAACTCCTCCGCCAAGCTCAACAGCCGCCCCATCTCCTTCCCGGGCTCCAGGCCGTGCTGGGCCTGCGCGTACTTGGCCGTCACGACGGGCGACCTCGACTGGCAGCGATCGACGCCCCTCGACAGCCTTTCGAGCCTCTTGGAGTGAGCCAGAGCGTAAGCGTTCCTCTCCTTTTCTCCGGGGACCCGGGCGGTGAGCGCGGAGACGCAGGCGGCGCTTCCTTCCCCGGCGTAGAACCGCACCCACGCCATCGTGTCCCGTCGTTTCGAGGTCTTCCTTCTCTTGCTGTCCTGGGAATCGGGGGCAGGAGAAGAGGGAGAAGTTTCTTGTTCTTCTTCGTTTTCATCATCTCCGACGGCGCTCGTTGTTTCGTCGAGGACCTTCAAGCTCGAAAGCGTCTCCAGCAGCTTCGTCTCCTTCTTCGAGAGCTTGAACCTCAGCGTCAGGGAAGCGGCGGCCTTTTCGGAAAAGACCAGGGCGTCGGGCAGAGCCGTGGCGACGCGGAGGACAGCGGGCGAGTCGGACGGGAGGCGGCGGAGAGCAGCGTCTGTAGTTGTTGCCGTTCCTTCTCCTTCTTCTTCTCCCTCTGTCTCTTCCTTCACCGCTTCGGGCAGGATTACACGCAGCACCCCGAGCTCCTCCGCCAGCCTCACCCCGTCAGCGAAGGCCCCGGGCCTCTCCGGCTCGTAGTTGGAGAGCTTGACCAGCTCCCTCCAGATGCGCTCGGCTGCCACGCCCCTTCCGGGGCAGCAGAGCGGGGAGAGCTCCCGCACCGCCCTCGCGGTCTCCGGGGCGACGGAGAGCCCCAGGCCTGCGGCGAAGCGCACGGCGCGGAGGCAGCGCAGCGGGTCCTCCTTCAGGCGATCGGACCCGTCGTCGGCGTCGTTCCTGTTTTCGCTTTTCGAAGACGAAGAAGACGACGGAGGAGGAGGAGGAGGAGGAGGAGGAGGAGGAGGAGAGGAGCGGCGGCAGCAGCGGAAGGTTTTGGAAGAGAGGTCCCCCCTGCCCCCGACCCAGTCTAAGACCGTGCCCGACACGGGGTCGCACATCAGTGCGTTGACCGTGAAGTCGCGGAGGCGGGCGTCCAGGGACGCGGCGGCGTAGCCCCGGAGGTCCTGGCGAAGAGGCGAGAGAGAAGGGGAAGGAGAATAAGGGGGAGGCGCTGTTGTTGTCGCCGTCGTTGCTTCTCCACTTGCTCCGCCTCCACTTCTTTCACCGCGTCCACTCCCGTCTCCGCCCCTGAAGGGCGTCACCTCGAAGGGGACGCCCCCGTGGACGACGACCAGAGTGTCGTTGGGCATGGGGACGACTTTGTCGAACGTCTCCGAGATCTTCTCCGGAGTAGCGCTCGTCGCGATGTCGACGTCGAGGGAGTCTCGCTGCAGGAGCTCGTCGCGGACCCAGCCTCCCGCTATGAGGGCGACGTGGCCGGCGTCGTTGAGCCTGTCGTGGGGGGTTGTTGTTTTTAGTCGAGTGGAAAAAAAACAGAAGAAGAAGAAAGGGTAAGAGAGGAAAGTTGAGGTCGAAGAAGAAGAGGTCGAAAGGGAAAATAACACTCTCTCTCTCTCTCTCTCTCTCTCTCTCTCCTTCTTTCCTTACCGCTTGATGACCTCCGTGGCCAGCTTGAGCGAATGCGCATGCTCCTCATCGCGCTCGCGCCGCGGCAGGGGCGTGACCTCGGCCTGGAACATGGCGTCGAGGTCTTCGGGAGAAGCGGGAGAGGACGAGGGAGAAGAGGTTGAAGAAGAAGAAGAAAACACTGCTGCTGTTGAGGTTTGGCGTTGTTGTTTTTTCGATTCGATCAAGTGCGCGGGTGAGGTTTCACCTCTTTCTGGTGTTTTTCCCAGCTTTACCGCACTATGGATGTCTGCTAAGGGTCAAGACTTACCTCTCCTCGAGAACACGCGGTCTTTTGAGGCGAAGAGGAGCAGGGACAGCGGCTTCCGCGCGAGCCGCGCTGCCGCAGCTGATGCCACCGTCGCCGTCGTTGATGCTCTTGCTCTCGCGCCGCTGCTGCTGCTCCTGTCGCTGCTCCTTGCTCTGCTGCTTCGTGATATCACAGTCGAGGGCGTGCAGCAGCGCATGCAGCTGCAGGCAGCAGGAATGTCTAAGAATAAGAAGAGGGAAAAAGCGGAAGCGAAAATGACACAGAAGAAGAAGAATGGAAAAAATGAAAACAAAAAAACTCTCTCTCTCTTTTCTCTCTTCTCACATCAAACCAGGCTCGCGGCCTGCGGCGGCTCCCACTGCGTCGCGTTCGTGCTCGAGTTGTAAAAGTACGCGCGGCCGTCGGAGGTGTAGTGGACCTGCCAGGGCTCGGGCAGGGACGGCGGAAGAGGCGCTGCAGTTGGAGCGACAGGCGGAGGAGCAGGAGCGGCGGCGGCGGAAGGCTGAGGTTCCTGCTGGTAAGAAGCGTAGGGCGCTGCCGGCGCAGCCGCTGTCGCTGCTGCATGATCGGAGGCGGCGGGGTACCCCCCTCCACCGGCGTAGGGGGAAGGCGCGACGACGGCAGCAGGCGAGGCGGCGACGCCGGCGATGCCCGCGACGCCGCCAAACGTCGGCCCGCCGCCAAAGACCGCGCCGCCGGCCATCTCGCCTCCGCCGCCGCGGTCGTAGCCAACGCCGCTGCTTCCGTTGCCGTAGGCGGGCGCAGTCGGCGCGTAGTACTGCTGGTTGTGCTGGTGCGCCGCAGAATGCGGAGCAGGTGCGGCGTTGTTTCCAATGATCCCCTCGTAGCCGACGACCGACACAAACGGGTTCCCTCCGGCCGCGGCGAGGCCCGCCGCGGCGCTGTTGGCCGCGTCGAACGACGACGAAGACAATTGCTGCTGCTGCTGGTGCTGCTGGTGCGTAGAAGAGGACCTCGAGGGACGGCCGCTGCCGCCGCCGTTGTTCCGACGAGAGGAAGAGGAACGGTGGTCGCCTTCCCTCTCCTCGTCGTCGTCGTCGCCAAACCCGGCGACGGCACGCACGATCCTCGCGATCGAGCTCTCCAGAGCGCTGACCCACTCGACAGCCTCGGTCTCCGAGTCCGCCAAGTAAGAAATGGATGCGCCCTGCGGCGTCGACAGCCTGATCATCGCAGCGGTAGAGCCGCTGCTTCCAGCTCCGGAGACGTCGGTGATCTTCGACAGGTCGACGACGCCACGGGGCCTCGACGACGGGCCCGCGACGGCGTCCTTCTCGGAGGCGAACCTGAAGAGATAGCCCTGCTTCAGCACGTGCCACCGCCTCCTCCATGTCCTGATGTGGTCTCCCTGAGACTGGAGCCACCCCTCCTTCTCCGGGGAGTGCCAGAACTCGACTTCCTCTGCGGCCGGGAGGGCCGCGGGCGCCTTCCTGCGGCGGAAGCCGCCCGAAGAGTGCCTCCGCCGCGCCGAAGGGTTCGAATTGTTGTTGTTGTTGGCTTCCGCAGCCGCGCTCGCGGTCTCCCTCTCGCTCTCGAGCAGCTCCACCATCTGCATGCAGCAGCAGGTCAGCGTGTCGAGCACGGCACGGATCGTCGGGGGAGGACCCGACAGAGTGAGCGTGACCTCCTCGACGTCGACGGGCGTGCGGGTGTAGAGCACGAGGGCTGCCCCTCCGGCCGAGGGGGGGATCGCCCAGCGCGCGATGTGGGATAGGGGGAACTTGCGGAGGGTGCGGGAGGCGTCCGGGGACATGAGGAAGAGGCCGTCCATGCCGACCTGGTGGTTGGGAGAGAGGGTGGAAGAAGAAGAGGAGGTTGAGGTTGAGTTTTTTTTCCTGTTCCGTTTCTCCGCTCGCCATCGATGATGCCCGCCGTTTCTCTCTCTTTCTCGGCTTCTCATTCTCTTTCTCATCCTACTCTCCCGCGCCATCCACCGCACCTGCACCACCACATTCTGCGTCGGCGCACCGTCCTCGCCCAGCAGCGCCACGGAGAAGCGCTCGCCCTTGGCGTTGGCGAAGTCTGCGGCGGACATTTCGGAGAAAAGACAGCGAGCGAGCGAGCAAGTGTCCTCTCGGGCTTCAGAGGTCAATCGCTTTTTTTTCCTCTCTCTCGAGGGGAACAGCGCGGAGCTCTTCTTTTTTTCTCCGCAAGAGAGGAGCTAGTCAAGCGCTCTGCTCGCTGTCCAGCGGAAAGTGAGAGAAGAAGCAGGGACGAGCAGCAAGAAGGGGTGTCGAAGAGGCAATGGAGGGCGACGTCGACGGGTGAAGAGTGAACGGAGCATCGAGCGACGAAGAAGAAAAAAAAGAAAAAAAGCAACGCTATCGAATCGATCACTCTATCTCTTCCTTTCGCGGCGCGAAAGCACGCAAGCACCTCCTCGCTTGCCTCCCCGCCACTGGCACACGGCTGTTGCTCTAGACCGTTCCTCTCGCCATGGCGCATCGCCAGCGTCGCTAGAGGCCCAGGACAAGTAGAAAAAGGATCGAGAATAGAGTTTACCTTTCATCGAAAGCAATTCCCAATCCAAAAAAATGGCCTGGCGCTGGTCCCGCTCGGCCGCGCAGGACCACTCCGAGGACGAGGACGTGTCGGCGGAGCTGCGAGGGCTGCTCTCGACGGGGAAAGAGGCACCGCAGAGCGGCGCTGCCAAGGCAAAGGTGAGATGTTTGGAGCGATGATAGAAACGAAAAGAAAAAAACAGCAAAAAAAAACTCGACGGCGAAACATAACCTCCTCCTCACCTCTTTCCTCCTCCTCCCTCTCCTTCCAACCCCCCACCAGCTCTCCATCCAGGGAATGCACTGCTCGTCGTGCTCGTCGGCGGTGGAGAGTGCGCTCAGGTGAGAGGAATCGGGGATTTGTTTTGCGTTGTTTTCTTTTCCTTTTCTTTCAGCCTTAAACGTGAAAATAAAAAACCCGAATCTCTGAACTTACTCCCTTCCTTTCTCCTACCCACACCCCCCGACAGCGCCCTCCCGGGAGTCCACTCGGCCTCCGTCGCCCTCTTACAAGAGGCGGCAGAGGTCACCTTCGACGCTTCCTTTTTAAAACCAGCGGACCTCATCGCGGCAGTCGACGGCGTCGGCTTCCGCGCTGCCGTCGCCGGCGTCTCGCGAGCGGCCGGCGTCTCGGAAATCGTCCGCCTCGAGGTGAAAGGGATGAGCTGCGCGTCGTGCTCCGGGGCCGTGGAACGGGCCCTGCTGAAGGTTCCGGGCGTGGCTGCGGCGACGGTCTCTGCGCAGCTTGGGAGGGCGGACGTGAGCGTTTCGGCGGTGAGGCCCCGTTCTTCTTCTTCCGCTTCCGCTGCCGCCGGAGGAGCCTCGGCCTTTTCTTCTGCTGCTGCCGCTCCGTCTCCGTCTCCACCACCTCCTCTCCCTCTTCCCTCCCCTGCCGACCTCATCTCCGCGGTCGAGGGGGCAGGCTTCGAGGCCAGGCTGCTCTCTCGCGGCCCGCCGGGGAGAGCTCCTGACCGGGTGCTGCTCAGGGCGAGGGCGGCGTGGGGTGGCGGAAGTGGAAGTGGCGGAGGAGGAGCGGCAGCGTCGTCGTTGTCGTCGCCGTCGTTGTCGTCGAACGAAAACAACTACAATACCTCTTCCTCCTCCCTCCCGGCCCCTCTCTCCCCTCTGACCCCTGCCGAAGGCTCTTACCTCGAGGCCGCACTGGGAGCCGTGCCAGGTGTCGCCACCGTCGACGTCGACCTCCCCTCGGCCTCGGCCTCCGTGGCGTTCGACCCTGACGCCGCGGGCCCTCGGGACCTCGTGCGCGCCGCCGCTGACGTCGCGCGCGTGCCGTGCGACGTCGCGCCCGTCGGGGCCGACCGTGCCGGGTCCGCCGCCGCCGTGGCCGCGGACGTCAGGCGGTGGAGGGACGAGTTCGCGCACGCAGCGGCGTTCACCCTGCCGGTCTACTTCACATCCATGGTCGTGCCCATGCTTCTTCCCAAACTCCACCACCTCCTGATGACGACGATGGTCTTTGGTTTTCCACTCGACGAACTGCTGAAATGGGGGCTCACCACCCCCGTGCAGTTTGGTGCGGGAGGGAGAAGGTTCCACGCCGGTGCCATCCGGGCTCTGAGGGCCAAGAGGGCAAACATGGACGTCTTGGTCTCCCTCGGCACCAACGCGGCCTACCTTTACTCTGCTGTCTCTGTCCTTCACCATTACTTCGCAAGGCACCACTTCATGCCGGACGTCCCTGGAAAGGGTCACTCGATGCTCTACGTCCCCACGGACTTCTTCGAGACCGCCGCGATGCTGCTGTCGTTCATCCTGCTGGGCAAGTGGCTCGAGGCGAGCGCGAAAGGCAGGACGGGCGCGGCCGTGGCGGCGCTGCTCTCGCTCGCGCCGAGGAGAGCCCTGCTGGTGACGTTTGATGATTCATCAAACGTTGGGTCGAAGAAAATCCACGACGATGAACTCGATGATCTGTCCCACCTCGTCATCACGAGCGAGACGGAGCTCCCCGCCGAGCTCGTCCACCGCGGCGACATTCTGAAAACAGTCCCGGGGGCGCGCCTTCCGGCCGACGGCGTCGTCGTCGCCGGTACTTCACACGTCGACGAGTCGATGCTGACTGGCGAACCGGCCCCGGTCTCCAAGAAACCGGGCTCCACTGTGTTTGGTGGCACAGTGAACCGCGGTGGGGGTACTCTGCTGGTGCGTGCCACCGCGGTTGGGGGCCGAGCGGCGATCGCGCAGATCGCTCGCCTGGTCGACGAGGCCCAGCTCTCCAAGGCGCCGATCCAGGCCGCGGCCGACAGGCTTGCCGGCGCCTTTGTTCCGGCCGTCGTCCTCGCGTCGCTCTCCACCTTCGCGGTATGGTATATCGCCGGTGTTTTCCACCTTTACCCGATCGAGTGGCTGCCTCGAGGGCACACGAGTTTCCTGTTCGCGCTGCGGTTCTCTATCGCCGTGCTGGTGGTGGCCTGCCCCTGCGCGCTCGGGCTGGCGACGCCGACGGCGGTGATGGTTGGCACGGGCGTCGCCGCGTCGCACGGCGTTCTTGTGAAAGGAGGGGACGCGCTCGAGAGGGGCGCCAAGCTGTCTGCCGTGATCTTTGACAAGACGGGGACGCTTACCAGCAGGGTGCCGAGCGTGGTGGACATTTTCTTGGCGGAAAGGAGTGGAAGAGGTGGAGGAAGTGGAGGTGGAGGTGGGAGAAGAAACGGCGAAAACGGCAACGGCAACGACGCGACAGCAACAGCAACAACAGCTCGCTTCTCGCGCCGCGTGCTCTTGGGCGCCGCGGCGGCCCTCGAGGCGCACTCGACGCACCCTCTGGCGTCGGCGATCACCGCCGCGGCGGAGAGAGAGCTCTCGAGCGGATCAGCGGGGGTTGGAGGAACGAGGTCGGCGAGGAGCGGAGGAGCGAGGGGAAACAGCAGCAGCGGAGGAGGAGTCGTCGTTCGCCGCTCGCGCGCCGGTGGAGGAGGAGAAGGAGGAGGAGCTGAAAACGAAACTTCCTTCTCTTCCTCCTCCTTCAGCAACGGCACCCGCGACGTCACCTGGCTCCCTCTCACCGCCGACGATGTCGACGTGGTTCCCGGGCTGGGCGTCCGCGGCGGCGTCGACTCTTCGACCTTGCTACTTCCTTCTTCGATCACCTCGACCTCGACTGCAACGACGCCGACGGCGACATCTCTGATTCCAACGACCCCACAGCCGCCGCCCTCCCCCCTGTCGCCCTACCTCCGCGTCGCCGTGGGCTCGGAACGCCTCATGGCGGAGGAGGGCGTCCCCTTGCCGGTGGCGGTCGTCGACTGGGCTTCTTCCTCGGCGAGGAGGGCCCGCAGCGTCGTGTACGTCTCCTTAGACGGCCGGCTGGCGGGGGCCATCGCCGTCGCGGACCCGCCGAGGCCAGAGGCCGCGGGCGTCGTCGCCTTCCTGAAGGCCCAGGGCTACGTCGTCGCCATGGTGACGGGGGACTCTGCCGCCGCCGCGGCGGCCGTGGGGGCGTCGCTGGAGATCGACGCGGAGAACATCGCCGCGGGGTGCCTTCCCGCGGCGAAAGTCGAGTGTGTCCGGGAGCTCCGCGCGGCGCTGCAGCTGCAGAGCTCGAACTCGGGTTCTCCGAGCTCTAGTTCTCTTCCTTCTTCTTCGTCCTCTTATTATGGCATGCTCTACCGCTTCCTGGCAGCTGCCCGCGCCGTCGTCGTCGAGCCCTGGAGCGGGAGCGGGAGTTCGAGCTCTGCGAACTCCATTTCGATCGGAGGCGGGGTGGCGATGGTCGGCGATGGCGTCAACGACGCCCCGGCGCTCGCTGCTGCCGACGTCGGGGTCGCGCTCGCCGCCGGCACCGACGTCGCCGTCGAAGCCGCGGACTACGTCCTGGTCCGAGCAGACCTCGAAGGGGTGCCCCTGGCCCTGAGCCTGGCAAGGGCCACGCTGCGGCGGGTCCGTCTCAACTACTTCTGGGCGCTGGCTTACAATGTCGTGATGCTTCCTGCCGCGGCGGGAGCTCTGTACCCGAGCTTCAAGGTGCAGGTGCCTCCGGCGGCAGCCGGCGCCGCGATGGCGTTCTCGAGCGTCAGCGTGGTGTGTTCGAGCCTGGCGCTGAGAAGGTTCAGGCCGCCGCCGCCCGTGATGAGGACGAAGAAGAGGGAGGCGGAGTCGGAGATGGAGGTGGAGGTGGAGTGAATAAGAAAACAGTTTTTTGAAAAAGTTTTTTTTTCGTTTTCCCGTTTTCATCCGTTCCAAACGCACGCCCTTTGTTAGACTTTCAAATTGAAAGAAGAAGTATAGCCCCGCCGCTTTTCTCGACCGCTCTCGCTCTTTTTCAAAGTTATGCGTTGATTGTTTGTGTGTTTTCAGGATACAAGAAGAAGGAAAAAGAAAGAACAACAAAAAACAAAAGCTGCGAAGAAAAACAAATAAAAAATCAAAAAATCAAAAAACTCTTTCACTTTTTATCGTTTCTCTCTTTCTCGTCCCCTTCCTCCACTCCTCTACGCAAAGGGATCCTCCCTGTCCGCCTCGGGCTCGGCAGCCTCCTCCATCGCCGCGAAATCCAAAAAGTGCGCGGGCCTGTGCGACTCGTCGTAGAAAGGTTTCGGCACACCCAGCTTGACCGAGTAACTCATCCCAGGAGAGTGCCTCACGCCCATGAAGTTGAAGTTCCAGGGCAAGCCCTCGGGGACCATGAAGAATCCGGCGAAGCGGTCCGACAGCAGCAGCTGCGCCTTTTCGTAGTGCGCCGGGGAGAAGCCCGCCGGGTTCGTGCCGCCGGAGCCGCCGACGTCCTCTTCGAGGGGCGCGGCCCGGCCCCACTCGTAGCCCGAGGGGGTAAGGCGCCACGCAGTGAGCGAGGCCGAGCCGGGCGTGAACGCGACCGTCAGCGCCACGCAGCGCTCGCCGTCCCAGGAGGGGTGCTGCTCCAACAAGCGGGCGTGGGCCGCGACGTCGGTGGGGGACATCGAGGGCGACTCGGAGGGCTGGGTGTGGAGCCAGCCCAAAGGTTCCAAGTCCGAAAGGTGGTCGCCGGAGGAGATGACTTTTTCTCCGCCGCCGTCGCCGTCTTCGCCGCCGCTGTTTCCGCTGGGGAGCGTCGCTGGCAGGTGGACCCTCGCGTGCGTGCCCCACTGCGGCGGCAAGACGATCGCCCTGATCTCCTTCACCAGCGGGTTGTCCGGAGGGGAGCAGCCGTACATGAAGCCGGCCACCTGCGTGCGGAGGTCGGCGACGCAGATGAAGCGGCGGAGCAGGTTCTTCGGCAACACGTACGTGAAGCCTCCGCCACTTCCGCCAACTCCACCAACTCCAACTCCGCCGCCGCCGCGGAGGTCGTCGCTGTTGACATACACGTGCGCGACGCGCAGGTGCAGGTTCGCGGCCGACACGGCGCGCACCCTCCAGTCCGTTTTCGAACCGAAAGAGGCCTGTTCGTACGGGTTGGTCGTCGTGACGATCGCCTCGTCTCCCGCGGCGGTGCCGGTCCTCGTAGTCACGGCCGTCGCGCCGCCGCCGGCCGCCGCCGCCTTTTCGATGTCGGCGACGGCCTGCCTCTGCGCTGAAGGGGGAGCGATCTCGGCGCCCAGGATGATGTCCCGCACCTCCGACTGCGTCAGCGCGCCCACGGCCACATTGTTCTTCTTGGCGTAGTCCGCCAGGATCAGGTCCTTCAAGGCCACCTCCACGCGGATCCACTGCTCGTCGGTGAGCGAGGGCCACACGTGGTGCGGCAGCGTGATCACCGACGGGTCGGGCCGCAGCAGCATGCGCGCCTTGTCGGCGTTGACGTGGAGCGCGCGCAGGATCAGGATCAGGCGCGAGAAGGCCGTGTAGGAGGAGATCGTCTTGAGCCAGTCGTCGTAGATGTTGAACAGGACCATCTGCGGCTCGGTGGCCTTGAGGATCAGGTCGCCAAACTTCTCGACCTTCAAGGCAGCCTGGAAGGGCAGCTGCAGCTCCGAGCCCGTGATGACGATGTTGGGGAAGTCGAGCAGGTGGACCTCGAGCGGGTCGAGCATTCCTCGGCGGGAGACGATCACGCGCTTGGGCTGCTCCTCGACGGGCAGCGACCGCACCAGCGCGGCCACCTCCTCGGCGGTCTTCCACTTGGCCAGCTGCGACAAACGCTTCTGTCCCGCCCAGACCGAGGTGTGGATGATTTTCAGAAAGAGCTGGCCCGTGCGCGGGTTGAAGATGAATATCGCTCCGTTGATGGGCTTGGTGGTGAGGTTGCCCTCGAAGGTCTTGTGGATGGTGACGCGGTACACGTTGGTGTCGTCGACGAACCAGATGGTCTGTGGTTGGTGGTGGTGGTGGGGAGAGGAGGGGAAGAGGGAACAAGAGTTGGATTTTTTTTCCAGTCGTTGCGTAAGTGTCGCGTTGCTTCGTCGTCGAGTTTTTTGTCTTCTCTCTCTCTCTCTCTCTCTCTCTCTCTCTCTCTCTCTCTCCCTCCCTCCCCCTCCCCCTCCCCCTCCCCCCCCCCCCCCCCCCCCCCCTCCCCTCCCCCCCCCCCCCC
>Ga0114918_10001025_pt1 | contig 24650 bp, 9 predicted proteins | sample LantaG_FD_87015 | JGI IMG/M metagenome (GOLD analysis project Ga0114918, IMG submission 87015) | Deep subsurface microbial communities from Baltic Sea to uncover new lineages of life (NeLLi) - Landsort_02402 metaG | ecosystem: Environmental > Aquatic > Marine > Oceanic > Sediment | place: Baltic...
CTAAGGCATTAGGATCAGATGTGTCGAATAACTATGCTACTCTTGTTGATGTTTCAAATGTTGCCCAAGCGTCATTCAATTTTGGACAAAGAAATACTGATGGTGGATCTGGATATTATGATATGGCGGGACTCGTTGACGGGGTTTCTGCATATAGAGGTTATCAGTTTACTAGGGATGGATACATTAAAGCTGTTTCGTTCAATTACGATCAGAGTGTTCTTACTACCCCTGGGGATTATGATTTTGAAGTGTGGACAGGAACATTAGGGGCGGGAGGATCAGAGTTATGTCAAACTCGAATAGCAGTTTCATCAACGGGGTATTTCGGAACCCGTCAAGTTTTTACCGCAGGGACATACACATTTACCGCAGGACAGATTCTTAATGTCTATGGACGTTTTTCAAATGGTCTTGCGGGATCACAGAGATATGGTGTAGCAACAGTTGAAGTTGTTTATACTTCGTAAGGAGAATCATGGCTAGAGTTAAAGTAGTGGCATATATCACTCCTTTGATGGAAGATAAGATTATGCTTAATGAAGAAGTGCTAGATAATGTGGGTGCGTATGTGACTTATCCGTGTAGAACAGCTTCACACCACATTGAGCCGCCGCCCGATGAGCTTCCACCTATTGATCCTGATCTTGGTTTAAACGATATTTCTGTTGTATTAATAGCGTATGTTTCGAATTTAACAAAAGCAAATCAATTAAAGAACTATATACTAGCAGTAGCAAGACCAGAGGACCAAATTCTTATGGAATTAACAGAAGTCAATGCCGACATATTTGTTGGTAGGGGGACTAAGTAATGGCCGATCTAACAGTATTTGAGGGGCAGAAGAATTTTCTTATCTGGCCCTTTCTAGACTTTGAAACCACAGACAATATTGTGGAGATAACAAAGTACAAACTCCAATTTCTTTTCACTGTGATACAGGCAGAGAGAATGGGGAATATTAACTATGGAAATACTCTATGGAAGAGAATATTTAATCAGTTGAATGACTCCGAAAAAGTAGTCATAAAGGCAGAGATACTTAGAACACTCAAAGAGTGGATGCCCGATCTTTTGATCAGGGATGTTTATGTTGACGAATCAGTAGAATCTGGAAGTGCATTGATTACAATTTCATTCGTCATACCAAAATACGATAACATTGAAGCTACATTTAATATAGCAATCTAGGGGAAACCATGAGCGGAAAAATTTCATATTTGAATAGGGACTATGAATCCCTAAAGAGTAATCTAGTAGAGTACCTAACAAATGCGTACCCTGATTTCTCTTCTAATGTAGCCGATGAGAATTCAATCGTTAGCCTATTGGTTGATGTTAATGCGGTTGTAGCCGACTCTCTGAATTTCTACATTGATAAGCAATTCAATGAGACTTTCATTGCTACTGCACAAGAAGAAGAAAACCTATACAAGTTGGCTCACTCCCTTGGGTATTCACCTAAGAAGAATCAACCTTCAAGGGGCTTGGTGGATCTGGAGATCAAGATCACTCAGCATATATGGGTTAACGGCCAATCAAGTACAGGAGATAATCTCCCTAGATTGGATATCTATCGAAGCAACTTTGCCCTTACTGATTCTACAGGAACGGAATCTAAGTATCGATTCTTGTATCCAGTAGACTTCAACAACAAAACCAAAACCTTCTTCGATAGCGGAACGGTTTCCTCTAAGTACGAAAACGGAATTTCGTGGTCATGGCAGGATGAAGGAGACTTCGTAACGATTAAAGCCAGAGTGCCAGTAGAAGGTAGCTTCTTTACAAGTCTAACTCTTGGGCCTTTCACTGGAAAAGCTTTCGAAAAGATTAACATTATTGACAGTGACTTCTACAAGATCCACAGGCTGTACACAAAGACCGATGAGGTAAGCGCAATCAGATATTCCAGTTTTGCGTTTGATGAGTTGTGGTTCGAAGTTGACTACATGATCAACCCTTATGGATTCGTTGCATCCGATCCAGTATCGGGAGCAAAGAAACGTTTGCAGACTCGCAGAAGATTCATTAAGAGAAATACGCCTTCGGGAACTTCTCTGATCTTCGGTTATCAGAATATGGATACACTAGGGATGAAAGATATCCTAGACCAACAGGCAGTTTCGGGGGCTACCCCTTCATTCTCCGATGTGAATTGGCCTTTGGGTAAACGTCCCGATGCAGGAACTCAAATGGTATGTGTGTACCTACAGACTACAGGTTCAAAGTCAAATCAGAAAGCGAACAAGCTTTCAAATAGTAATGTTAATTTTGCCTATGAACTAGTAGCAAACGATAGTGCTTGGACTCCAAAGGTGGTTAGTTCCTCTATCATGGACGGTGGACGTAGCAAGGAATCCCTCGAAGAGATTCGCCACAATGTTCACAGCATTTTTAGAAATCAGGAAAGAGCGGTCACGGCTGAAGATTATGTAAACTTACTTGAGAGAATTCCTGAAGAGTGGAAAGTTCCTGTATTCAAAGCTGGTGCTTCGGTGCGTGATGTTATCATTTTCAAAGATCCCTCTTCTGTAACACCCACAGGTTCTTCGATCACCCATAAAGAGGTTGATGTTTACGTTCTTAAATTGGGATCGGATGGAAGCCTACAATACATTACTGATTCAGCAGAGCAGCAATCAGTATCTAATTATTTGGATCACTACAGAATGCTAACTGATACTGTGTATTCTCGAAAGCCCCATATTATTAATATCGATGTGGAGTATGTCGCCATTGGATATAACACGGCATTAACGAATCAAATCCAAACGGATATCAATCGCGCTATTCGAGATTTCTTCGATCTTAGACACTGGAATTTCGGCCAGCCGATTTACTATGACGATCTATCCAAGCTATTCGGTTCTGTAAATGGAGTGACAGGTATCGCAGCTTTGAATATCTATGAAACTGAGGACGCAACCAAAACAAATCTATTTTCTCAGCGTTCAGATATCGGCGGCTCTACTATCATCTATCCCAACCAGATTTATCAATTGAAGAATATCTCAGGAACGGTAAGGTAATGGACAAGTACAATCCACAGAATATTAGTAGCTCAGTTAAGGGATCGATCCGACCAACTTCCACCAAATTTCGTTTGGTGTCAAGTAGGTTTAACACTGTTTCTGAATTGAGTTCTAGTGATCTTAACAAGCATTTATTCGGTACGCACGACTATGGGCAGATCTTTTTGCAAAAAGGATTTCCTGTCTTTGGTGAATTGTATCCCTATACTTCTTACGATGCTATTTCTGTTTTCAACCCCGCTACACATGAGCTAGATTCGACAAAGAACAGAACGATCACAAATAACGCGAATGTAAATGTTGTTCGTATTCGTGCGGGTGAAGATAGAAAAGTCATTACCCTTGTGGACTCTAACTTCTCAGATATTTCTAATGCTGACTATGATCTATTTGGAAGAATAGACTTGAGTTCCGTCTATCTAAGCCCTCTAGGTTTGGATAGCTGTTTTAAAGTTGACGATCGAATGTATTGGGAAGATACCGATGATGACTTTTCGGTGCTTAAGTATTATACTAAGTCTGGAACTGATGTTCCTCCTGACCCTACAGATTGGTATGTCAATCCCTTTTTCGTTCATGGTAACGATAGACCTTTCCTATATGATACTAGAGTCAACATGTACTCAGGATCTTCTATGTACCCTCAAGCTTTCGGGCTTAAGGTGTTCGTTAAGATCTATATGAATACTCCCTTGCACGATAGAAATATCTACTCGCAAGCTATGATTGATAAAAAGTATCACAACAATGGACTCTATGGAATTTACGAGCTAGAGTTAGTAAATTCTTTCAGTGACCTAGAAGAATTCAAGGACAGTCCTGGCTTCGGTATGATCCGATACAAGTCAGACGTATTGAAAGACAGGCAGAGAAATCCTTATGCAACAGACTCCTTAGTTCTCCACCTAACCGACTTCTATGAGAATGGTTTGATATGGGATCAAATCATTTCCGAGTACGTAAGAGTTCGTGACCTTGACATTGATGTTGTTATAACTGTAGAAGAACACACAAGCAGATTACAGCCAGAGATTTTAGGTATTGATATTTCAGACCAGAATTCTGAATCCCTAAATAACATTGACTACTTAAGAAATTCTCAGTTGGATCAGGTTCAAGTATTGCAAAGCTTTGACCCGACAAACTTCGTGTACTTCTCCAAGAAGCAACTCAATATCGCAGAACCCGCAGAAGGCACACAGCAAAACAAAATGTTCGAATTTCCTCTCGCTGGTGGGCAGAGAATTAATGGGTATCCCCTTAAGAATGCCCCCGCAGGAGCAAGTAGAATCGTGAAGGCTAGATCTGTTAGTCGAGTTTACACTGAGGATCTAGACACATCAAACTCTAGTTATACAATAGTGCCTCCCCCTCAGATTTCTATGGATAAGTGGTCTTTTCCAGATTCATATGCTAAGAGTGACGGTTCAGGGGTACTTACTTTTTACTCGCCTTTGAGTTCTGGTCCTGTTGTTTTTGATGATGGGTCTACCATTTCGGACGAATCAATTTCTTATCTAAATAGTATGGCAAGAAAAATGCTATACTATCTGAAATTTGCTTATGTAACGGAGCCTTCAACTTCAGGAGGAATAGCAGAAGATTATCCTAATCATGGGGGGCAGAGAACAAGTTATCATTGGAACCAAATATTTTCAACACGAAATCCTTTCCAACCGAATTATTCAGATGGCCGTTTTCTTCCTACAGTTTCGGATCTGAACCTTCTTTGCAATGGTATTCTTCCTACAGGTTGGGGAACTTCACATGGGAAAAATCCTTATGGTGCAGACCCCGAAGCATATGGTGGTATTAGTTATCGCCCATTTTGTTATCGTCTAGGACAGGGGGGAATTATCTCAGCAGATGTTGTTGGGGACTGTCTAGGGGGAAACCTAGATAATTTTACTCTAGAAATAGCAGGGGATATAGAACCTAGCGGTCTAGAGAATCTTGTTCGTTTAGGTGGATCTCGTTGGTTCTGGACTCTTGGAATGGATGATGGGAATGTTGAACCATCGAATGCAAATAGCGCAAAACAATATGTGCATCCTAGTAATCGTGATTGGAATCGTGTCTTTAATGAAAGAACTTTTGGTTCCTCAACACCTGAGAAGTTGTCCTACACACTTCGAAATAAGACTAAACACGATTCTAATGGTGCTGCGTATTATACGGGTGCATCCGATCTAAACCAACTTTGCCTTCCTTGGGAAGATATTATGTGGGTCTATGCTAAAGATTCCTCTAGCGTAATGACGATGGAACTTGAACAAGATCGAAATCGAATCAAAACAGTGATCGATTTCTCTGATCATGTGGCGTGGGGATATGATAATATCACCGCTTTCGTTGGAAACCTAGATTCGGGGGATATTATTAACTTAGCTAAGGTTCCTTTTGTTGCACCTTTATATATGAGAAGAGATATTAAGTTACTACCCGACCTTAATAAGATAATGTACGAGCTTCATGATCCCGATTACATTGATGTGGTTAACACATTCATGAGAGGTTCTTGGAAGATTGATCTTCATGATGGAACTCAAGTTGAAGCAAGCAACATGTTGACAAAGGTATTCCACCAGTGGAAGAGTACAACCAAGGATATCGGAGAACTCTTTAACGCGGAATCCGTTCTTTATGAAATGGGGGCTTGGACTCCCACAGGAGCTAGCAACTATTTCGCAACCTTCATTCTTTTGTGGCAATACTACTTGTATAAATACTACAAGGAGTCTATTTATAATAGAATATCGGACGATATAAAGATAGTAGAGCGTAGTCCCTATACTAATGCTACTGGAGTTCCCTACAAGTTTTATGTAAACTATAACGGCGGGAACAATTATCCCTACACAGGTTGGAGCGGCGATTTCGCCATAGACTCTTCTCCTGATTGGGGATCAAAATTCAAAACCAGTTTCTATGATAGCGCAAATGCCAGTGATAGTGCGTTCCATGCTGCCGTTTCTTATCAGAGCGATGATAGAGAAGGTCATCGTGGGTATGTTACAATCTTTCCTTTGTCGTTAGAAGCACTAGCTGACATGTTCCAATATATTGACCGTTGGGGTGACAGTGATTGGGATACAATAAATATCGACCATGTGGAAGAACAAGGTTGGGAATTCTTAGAACAATAAGGAATAATAATGAGTGATCCTTATGTACAGCACATAACAAAAGAACTAAAGTTTGATGTATCCAATATCCTATGGAAGAATATTCCTTCTTTCATTAAGCGAATGGACAGCACAGATTTTCAAGGTAGTGGAATCTTAGAAGCTATTGTGGAATCTTATGCAGTTCAGTTGGACACGCTCAAAGCCGCTGTTGATAATTACATGGAAGCGAAAAGCACTTCCTACAGGCAATATATACGAGATCTTGCTTATCCTTTTACGGATGAGCTTTACTCGTTTATTGTTGATGACCTTGGTATGGAAATTTCTCCCGAACTATTGGGAAGCACTATCTATGAAGATGGGTCTAATATCTGGCGCAGCGAGTTTGAGAAAGAACAGTGGTCTTTGATTTTACAAAATCTTGCGTACTTCTATAAGCATAGAGGAACGCTTGAGGGTATCCGCTCATTAGGTAGAATGTTTGGTTTAACAGTCCCAGGAAACGACAACTTCTTAGTTGATCCAAGTAGTCCTACAGTTACAGCTAATCCCAATTGGATCGAAGATTGGGACAATATCAATTCTAAGTTTTCCTTGTTGTTCAATCGCATCTATGGCGACTTTCCTTCTCCTGCTGAGTATGGCGTTGACGAACAGACTAGTGCTGTTGCTGCGTATCCTAGTTGGATTAAGTGGGGAGATCAAATTGGTGGTGGGGAGGGGCGTTTTGTAGATCGATTTGTCCCTTACATGGACGTTGCAGAACGTGGCGTATACACAAATGTATTCCTTCCTTATGATAAGTCAACCTATGAAAATTATCAGTGGATCACCGACAGAACTCAGGGACAAAAATATTACGAGGGCATCTATAATGCAGTAGCACAGGGGTTGAAAGGCTATGGTATTTTCAATCATCCCGACTATGATGAACTTCATTATGGAACTGCCTACTCAAAGCCTGGACTCACAGAGGGAAACCTTGTGGGAATTTTAGGTAGTGATATTGGTTTCCAAGTAACTTTTAGACCCTCCACAAGATTCTTCTTTAGTGGAAACGATTTCGAATACCACACTTTCATCAAAGATGAAAATCATAATTACTACGAGCATGGAAGCGACTATAGCGGTTACTTCCCTTCAAGCATGAGTTCCACAGGTGCTTCTGTAGCGGGTACGCCGAAGGTAGCTCCACAGAGAATCGTGCAAATGTATCCTCTGGTAGTTCTAGGTAAGTCAAATTTAGATCCTAGTGACATGGTAGGTGGAGATCAATTTGGTGGGCCGAGCAATCAATTTGCTTTGTTCTACTTCACTTCTGAATACAAGCACACTTGGGATTACCTTGCGCGTTATTGGAACCGCGTTCCAGAACTAGTTTCAAGTGATGGGCCAGATAATCCTTGGGATTCGTATCAAATGCTTCTGGAAGTTTTAGATGCTACTAACTTCGCGGATAATGATCTTGCGTTGGATTGGTGGGAATTCAGAACTCAGGCTACTCCCACTTGGTTGCAGAATGACGCTAGCAACTGGCTAGATCTAATTTCTATTGGTCCTAAAGTTTACATGCCTTTCGATATTGAGACTCCCGATTATTGGGAACCTCCCTACGATGAGAATAATGTTCCTCTAGAGCCTTCCATCCCTGTAATAAGTTTCGAAGGCGCAGGAGTAAAAGCCGCAACAGCGTGTCCTGTTTCCTATAGTTCTGGTTGGTCTGGAAGTGGTTCAACTTGGACCCGTGATGATAATGCAAACGATAATCGTTGGGCCTATGCCGATCCTAGTGACAGCGAGGCTATGCATGGCGGCGGTTTTGTAATCTCCACAATCGTAGAAAACTTAGGTCAAGATGTAACCAATGCATTTGCGCGTTGCTCCCATCAGGCTATCATTCGCCAGTACCAAGCCGAGCTTGTAAAAGAATATACTAATCGTGAAGGAAACTTAATCAAGAATCGCCGCATTTGGGGCGCATCCGATGAAGCTTCCAACTGGCAGTACGATAATAGATACAGTGACGTTACCAACAGCGTAACACTTTACCCAAGTAACTATGAAAGTCCCGAAGGTCTTGCAACACAGCATGACCTACTCGCAGAGCATGGAATAAATGATCATGGTGGTAGAGCTTCTGTTCTATACGATCTGCTTTATGGTGCAAAGACACCTAACATTCCTTATGATGGATTGAGAAAATTCGCTAACATTAATTCAAGTGGTCAGGGAGTCGAAGTTGGATCAACAGAGGATGATCCTATTCGCTATTCAGCCATTCCAGATATTTGCGATCCTCAGAGAAAAGATACACAATTCAAGGTAACAGTTGTCACGGATAGAAACGCTGGTGGTACAGGACCAGATGATGCTCAAATTCGTTGGTATATCAATGGTATTAGAATTTGGTACGCTGACTATAGATTCACACAAATGGGTGAAACAGGTGCTACAGGTGGATCACAAGTAGTTTTAGCCGACAACTGGATGAAGAATAGTCCTGTTTGGGGCGGCGATGTATTAGCAGTTAATCACCTTCCTCATAATGAGGCAGACCTAGATAACCCCGCGAACTATTCTCGTAGATGGTACTGGGAAGCTTCGAATGCTACAACTAAGAACTTTTGGGGGCTTGCTCCCGATGCATCGAATGATGTATCCAATGGTTATGCTAGCTACTTTGACTTTGTTCAGAAAACTAGAAATCCTGATAGACTTTCCCATATTACATTTTGGGGATCAACATATCCTATCGATAGAGACTCTTCTGTAAAGACATTCGTTTCTACCGAAGGACATGCGTATTACCCTTATCTAAACGCGCAGCTACTAACCGATGTTAGCAACCTGTTGAACCTTTACTATCCTATGACTTTCGATTCTAGGTCAACTGATTACGACGCCGCGCCTTTCGAAACTTTCATTAAAGAAAGAATGACCCTACATGATTATGGTCCGTTGGGATTCAATCTTTACAAGGAAGCTTCAAATGGAATCAATGGAACCTTCATTGACCTTACTCACTTTGGGCAGGGCGAAGTTTTCTATGGTGAGAGTATCAAGAAATTCGGTGGAGTTCAAAAGGGATTCCTAGAGTGGATCTTTAGGGACGGAGTTTATCGCAACCAGTTAATGCAGCAAATCGATTCTTCAAGATACATTGAAGATGTTTGGCGTTCTCCCTTGTTGTCTAGAGTACCTGAATACATGATGGATGATTCCAGCAATCTTAGAGAAGAGTTCTGGAACTATAGATCAATGCGTCCTGTCTCCGAACTCAAGAGAACTAAGCTCATCGGCGAATCCACAGATGAATACTCATCTCGTATGGCGAAAGCCGAGTGGATGTCTAGAAGTAGACACCTTACACCTTCTGGTGAGTGGGCAGGAAGAGAAATCTATACTCATAGTTCAGCGGGGGATTCAACTAACCTTTGGCACTCCGAAGATGTTTGGGCTGCACAGAATTCTTATGATGAAGGTCCGTCCAATCCTTATTGGAGTAACGCCACTTCGATTTTGAAACCTGTTCTTTCTTCGATGCGTCCCGATCCTTGGAATTTCCTACTCAAGTACGCTTCTCAAGGAATTAACTTGCCTTGGCACTCATTGTTGAGTAGCTACGAGCAGCATAGCATTAAAGAAGCGGGGTCCGATGCAACAAATCAATTCTTTTCCTATGTTCCTAGACCAATCTATGATGAGAGTCACAGAATTCCTCATAGTCCTGTGGTCTGGACTTATGGCGGGATCTTTATGGATCACGAAGGAAACGATGATTCTACCTTACTAGGTGGAACTCCTACGAATCCGCGTGAAAACATTATGTCTGCCCTTAAGGGTTGGCTACCTAGATCCGCTAAGAAGAGTTGGGGACAAGCACCCTCCGAAGCGTGGCTAGATGAAAATGCCGCATTCGGTATTGATGCCGATGCCTACAATTCACCGCATATTCATATGCATCTTCTAAGTGAAGAGGACATGGTTAAGGCAACTGACATGGTTGTGATGCCTTTCATCGATCCCCTACAGAACGACTATCTATTTATTCGTGTTGATAGCATTGCTCATTCAATCAACAATGTACTCTTCGCATTGACGCTTACACCTATGGGTGGAGTTCAGTATGGTGAGGAAGATCACAGATTGTATGCGTCTATCGATGGTGGATTGACTTGGGAACTAGTTGACAATGCGTTGCCGCATCACAAGGGAAGAACTTTCAATTCTACTCGACCAGTTTTGGATAGCCATATTCATCCTTATGGAATCTTTGGCGTTGACTATTGGATCTATACGAAATATTCGAATAGAGCTATCGGTCAGGATCAGCATTCTTGGGGTGGATTAAGTCTATTCCGTTCTAATGTCGATTACAAATTCAGCGGATATACTGCTATCACAGGACAGCTACCACACTCAATCAATAACTATAATTCGCTTGAAGTCCCTCTAGGATTCATGTGGCGTTCTCCTTCCAACATGGAAGATACTTCTAATGCAAGTAGAATCATTGACGCACATTTCTTGGGATCTAAGCATACTGTTATGGACGTTGGTTATGGTGGTGGAGCAATCCTCATTCAAGGATCAAAACTTGGATCTGGTGGAGATTATGATACCGATGGAATGAACAGCGATGAAAATGAATTCCTTATCGCTTTCGGTGGTGCGGGGCATCCGTTCGCAGCAGACTATTATCTCAATACCTATCGTGGTATCACGGCTGAATACGAAGTATCGAATTGGGATGAAGCACCTATTGAATCAGTAACTACTAAACCTACCCTTGGGCATCTTGGAAATAGACTTGGTGGAGGATTCTTCTATGGATCTCGCCACATGTCTCCTGAGTATGCAGCATTCCCTAGCGGCGGTTTCTTCGGAAGTGATGAAGATGGAACCGATGGATATGGAATTGGAATCCCTAGAAACTGGGGATACGATTTCGCTAGCGTTCTATTACAGGATGATAACTTTGATACTGCGGTTGACAAGTTATTTATTGATCCCGATAGTAGAACTCTTTTAGGATATCCTAGATTTGGAGCCTTCGGTATATGGTCACAGCATCCTAGATCTGGAAAGCTTTATAACCATAAAGCCCTACTCACAACAGCAGGACTAGAAATTCACTCCCCCTACATGTTTAGAGGCGATAGTCAATATGCACAAGGGGAATATCAGTACACTCATTATTTCGATGGCTCGAATGCCGCTGAAGCTGGAGCTTCTAATATTCCTTGGTACGAGAATGGAGTCTTTGTTAATGATCCTTGTAATAGGATTTTGGCAGCTTCTTCTGTCCCTGGGCCTAGCAACGGAAAGTATTATAACTACGGATTAAATTATCCTATGTCATTGGTGTACCCATTCGGAGACGCTTATCAGGAAAGCTATACTCACATTGCATCTGATAATGAAGGGCTAGCCACACCTTACAGTCCCTACTACCTGCCTTCAAACAAGTATCCCAAGGCTAACTTCATTCCTACATTGCTAGGAAGAGATGCACGTATCTATAATCCTCTAGCTGACGATGCCTTTATGAACTTTGCTTCATATATTAGATTTAATCTTGGCCCTCCCGATCCTTCGGGACTTTATGATGATCGTGATGTTTCGAATGTCTATCAAGGAAACTTCTCACAGTATCCTTACCTTTGGAACCAGTGGACAAGACCTATTAATCTTATTGGTGGACTATATTCTCGTTACAAGGAAATCTACGACCTCATTAACTCAGCAAATTATATCAATGCTGGATATACCACAGACGATATTCTAAATAAGTTCTTTAAGTTGGGATACTTTAATGATACAGGTAGGCATCCTTCCTATAACTTGGCCGATGCCTCCTCACGTTGGGATCTAGGATCAGTTGTCGAGCCTTCATTGATCAAGGTTCTAGATATTCAGGATATTCTACAGCCTATGAAATGGCAGTATGATAATGTAGCCGACACTAGAACAATGAATAGAATCTTCAAAACATTCTCAGGATTTGCGAATGCGTTGACACAATCTATTTTAACTGACAATGGAACTCCTAGAGCTACTGTTTATCAGATTTCACCTAGAGATGCGTACAATCCACAAGAATATATCTTGGGACGCAAGCCTTTCGCGCTGAAATTCAAATCGGCAGAGGATGGAAAGGATTGGGAAACTTTCAGATCTGAGTTTAACAACAGAGAGATATTCAATTCTTACTACGCTAATGAATTCCAAAACGCAATGGAAGAATTTGATACGCCAACTGCGCGTCTATTCTTCGCATCAGCCTATGACAGTGATAATAACGATATTTATGTTCTTGGTGGTGTGCCTAACACATTCGCTTTAGGGCATGGTGGATTCAATGCTCGTTACATAGGTGGTCAGACGAAGGACGATGTTACTAACACTCGAAACTTGTATGACAATAACTACTTCATGCGTGATGAGACTACTCCCACGAATGCAATTCCTTACTTCTCTTATGATCAGACTCATCTTCTAGAAGCGTCTAGTCCATTTTGGGGCGGGTTCAAGGGAATGAAGAAGGTTGCACTAAGCCAGAACGTAATGTTCCTTGGTCCCGATGCAACGAATCCCGAAGTAAAAGAAAGTCATCGCGGGGGTCTTATCCTTCTAGATGTTTCGAATGCAGCAGGTACTTCAGCAGAAGCTACACAGTGGCTAACTGCCTGGGGAACTAATCCCCATGAGGATGCATGGACAGAGGAACATTCACCCAATCAAAGAATATTTGGACAGCTTGTGTATGTCAAATTGACAGAACAAGATGTTAATAACCTAGACGATGCTGGAACTTGGCTATACTATGTAGCAGGAACCGACAACTTAACCAACTTAGAATTGATGAAGGTTGGAATTCAGCAGGGATTTTATAGTGCGGGATTCTACAATAGTGAGTGGGCAACAGGAAGCAATATATATCTCATAGGTTCGGGACAAGGAGAGCCTTCAAACTCTTGGTGGTTGACGGGTATTCCCTATTCGAAGAACAATCTTGGTTACTCAAGCGTTCTAAACTTTGATAAGAACCAACAGCTACTTGATCCTTTCTTCCAGTATAGTTCAATGACGGAAGCTTCGAATATCTTCCCTTATGCGAACAGTGGATTCATCGGAACTAGCATTGGTCTTGCGTGGAACACTAGAGAAAACACAATTGTAGATTACAAGGATGAAAACTCTCAGTGGCCTATCTATGACAATAAATGGTTGTTCAGGAACTATAATGATACTGATACGAATTCATACGATCAGGAAACTGACGCAGGAAAATCAAGGTATCATGAACTAGAAGGTCCAGTAAACCATATCCATAGATTCAAGATCAAGGACGCAGATGGAAATTATGTTCTTGCTTGGAACTCTAGGGGGGATGCGTCTAACTGGACACACATTATGAAAAACGCCAACGAACCTGAATATGGATTCCTCGGTGAGGGTCATGGTGTAATCCCTGGATACTTTTCACCTGATTGGCTTAACGATAAAAACCGAGCCTTAGCGAATACTCCTTACAAGAAACAAAGTGGACTCTTTGATCATAGTGCAGTTGTAGCGAATGATGGTAGTGGTAAGAAATTGTATGTCTTTGGTGGAAACACTAGTCATAATGGTGCCTACGATCTTGAGTGGTATAATCCTGCGACCTATTATGGTTGGGGGGCCAAACCCGCTATCAGTGGTAAGGGCAAACCAATTGCTATTCACCCCTTCGGTGACAATTCCTTTGGTATGCGTCCTATCGCGGGAATCGGTGCGAGTTCTTCCCGCCAAATGTATGTTATGGACTTCGAGACTAACCAATGGAATCTTGGAATCCCGTTGCCGAAATCGGATCAGAAGATCGGTGCAGCAAAGGTTCCTGTTATTTGGAGATCAAGAGGACCAATTTCAGTATTGGATACTCTAGAGCCTTCGAACAACATACACTTTGATGGACTTACCTATCGTCCGATTAAATTGGGAATGAACAGCGAACTCATTAATGCGAAGCAGCATTTCAGAGGATTCGCGTATTTCCGTGGGGGTTCCTCACCTGTAAAACTTCCCTGCACCGAGGTAAGCTTTGGACAAACTTCGGACCACGAAGATTGGAATGACCTTGGACCTTTCGAATGGGTTGGAAACTTCCCGAAAGAGGTTAAGTGGAAAGTTGGAATCAACGAACACACAGGGCCAGAATTCTTAGAAGATAGCGGAGTTAATAAACTAGTCTCTGGATTTATCGGAGTTGCGGGACTTGGGCCTGTTATTTATAACTACAGAATACTTCCTCAGCACTTTGATTTTGGTAAGTGGAAGTGGGGCGACGATCCTCAAGATTACATGGCTTCACCGATGCGCAAGATTCGTGTGTTTATGGATCTTGAAACGATTCAGCCCAATGAAAATTTGGATCGTAGTCATAACATGGTATGGAATTCCCTACACTTTATTGATGCAACCAATAATGTCGAAGGTGTTGACGTTGAAGATTACATTTCTCTAGCAATCGATCCTACTGCTGCACATGTTTACTTTGATACTTGGCAGAAGGTTGGTTGGGGAAATGATATGATCCTTCCTCCTAATCCTACTCAGGAATGGGTTGGATGGGCAGATGGTAACGCTGGATATCGCGGCATGAGTTCGTGCTTGATTCCTGCTGCCGATGCGTCAAACTACATTATGGATACTGCCGTTATTGGTGACTGGATTGTTGCTGCTGGTGGATACTCAGATGGTATCTTTACTCCCGAAACAGGGAATACTAAGTGGGCAGATCTAAATCCCGAACTTAAAACTCGTAGAGATATTGCCGAGGAAATAAATAAGAATCTTGGCGTAACCCTGAACAAGAACATTTATGTGTTCAAAACATACGAGGGCGAATGGATCACTCTTCCAGTACAGCTACCTACTCCTCAAGTTTGGGGTAACGTTGTTTGGAGTCCCAACCTTAAGAGTCTAATCTTCCACAGTGGTAAACAGGAAGTAAGAACTAAGGGTGGAATTTCTAGACTAATCACTCAGCCTGACGATGAGCTAGAACTTGGCGCATCCGATATGGGTGACGATCTTCTTGATAACGAGAATGCCTTCTACAATAAGGGAAACCTTGGTAACTTCGGATGGGCGGGTCTATACAAAAACTGGCGCGAAGAGGATGCTGAACACTATAAGGGTGGAAAGAGTGTTCTTGATCCTGCTTATGACATCACTTCTCTCATGTTCACTCAGCCTACACTATCAATGAGTTGGAATCCTCTAGCTCAGATTCGTTGGTCAAAGGCGTTGAAGGAACGTGCGGGATCTTATGTTGATTACATGAAGATTTTATCTCATGAGTTTAACAATGTTGTGAACAGAAAACTTGGTATCTCTACTGCTACTGGATGGAATGAAATCGGTGGAGTAGAAACAGTTGGAAAATCTGGTGAAGGATTAAGAAGTCACAAGAACTATCCTCTTGGTGCTATGGACATGCATTGGTGGGGCTATCCCAAGATGCATGATTGGAGAGCAGGAAATCGCTATCGCGCTATGGTTGCTCCCCCTCCGAGCGAATACATGGGATCAAGTTTCTTGAGTAATATTCTAACCGATCCGTCACAGTCTCTTGCGTATAACGAAGAGGTTGATAGGCACATCTGGCAATGGTTCCTACCACACAGATCTTTGATGAGACTACCTTATTACATTTCTGGATGGCAGTACCTATTCCATACTGGTAAAACTCTAGGGGATCTAGAAGGAACTCATCCTATCATTGATAATGATTCAATGAATGATGCCAACTATGTTGGTTTGGTATCAACCAATCGTGTGTCTCAATACTTCTCCAAGTATTGTGATATCTTCGGTGCGTTGTTTGCCAACACTTCAGACTCTCTCGTTTCCTTCGCGGAAATGATGGGTGATGATCAGTATGTAACACCCGAATGGAACTTGACAGGAATTGATCTTGATCTACCTATCATTAGTTCTTCTGTTGTTAAGTATCCTATCGTTACTGACGATGAAGAATTGCTTGGTAATAAATGGGCAAACGATGTGTACACTCCTTGGCATTCAATGTGGGAAAGAACATCAAGCGGTCTTGGCCGTTCTGTGCGTGAATTTGGTGGAGCATCATTCGATGCTTGGATCGGATATATTCATGGAGGTGGAGAATCTTACAGTCGAGGATGGGATCAGTTTAGAGAATCCGATAGAAAATGGTATCCACGTGGAATGGACCTCGCACCTTCTGAGGCTGCGGTATTCTATGCAATTGGTAAGAAGTTATATAACCAAGGCTGGACAGATACAATTCCTCACTATGATGTAGTATTTGATGATCAGGGTGGTATCAGTTACTTCCAAAATACTGCTGAGTGTAGAACTATAATAAGGTTTGAGGACACGGAAGCAATCTTCGGTGACTACTCTACTGGGCAGTTCTTTATTAATCCCGATCTCCCCTTCCCTGATTTGGGGTTCCGTGGAGGTCAGTATAATTCAAACCATTATGGAGGATTCTCTGAAACTGGTGGTATTCTTGAAGATGCAATTGAGATTCCTTCGGACTATGTTTCTTTATATAATGGTGGAAATACCACACACGAACAATTCAGAAATACCCTATTCTTCTTCGGAAATTTCAATAAAAATGAGATGGGGCTGATCCAAGATTTCTCTGATAATTTCGGTTGGGGTCAACAGTGTCATGGAGCTTTTTTCTATAGAAACTGGGACAACCATGAAAATGCAGATGTTCAGATGAGATCTTCTTTCTCAGGACTTGATCATTGTGTGTCGTTGTTGGGCGAGGAAGATTACTCGGTGAAGGACGCTGTTGTTTGGAGAACTTCCGATGGTGATATTATTACTATGGGTGGGCGTTGGGAACCGCAACTCGCGGGATACAGAAACCTATTCGGTATTGCAATAAGGACATTGTTCGATCCAGTACAGGCAATTCAACTAGGTTACATGGAAGCCACTACGGATTGTGTAACTCCAAAGGTAAATGTTGTCGAACAGTATAGTCATCCCGACTACACAGATCCCGTTCTAGTTGTCGCTGGAAGATTTAATGCCGCGACTTCTGATGGTCATGTTATTACTAATATTTTGAATAATAGTGACACAGATTTAGGAACACATAATAACATTGCTATCATAGAGTATTCCAATACTTATGAAGTAACCTGGCGCGCACTTGATGGGACTAAAGGTGGTCCTTCGAATCACCCTGTCTATGGACTAGCCAATAATTATGCTGGTGATCCAATTAGGGACTTGGAAATCTTTGATGTTTCCAATGATGGATCTGATCATATTGTAATTTGTGGTGATGTTGGTATCAAATACTGGGATGCCACAAAGGGAGATTGGTATCCTCTCATGGATTTCGATGGAGATAATCCATTCGAAGATGCTGCGGGAACTAACTATGGATCTAAGATCTATGAATTCCAAACTATAGGAACTGACTTATATATGGTTGGGGCTTCAAATCTCGCTAGCTTGGTCACTATCTGGAAATACAATAACACAACTTCGCGTTGGGATGAATTCTTAACTGATAGTGGTGATACAATTCTACAAGCACCTTACAGAATTTCTTCATTCACAACGAAGGATGCGGGTCTTTGGGATGGAATTGAAATCTTGGGACTATCAGGTGGACCTAATATTAGTGGGAAATCCTTCAAAGCCTATGTATCAGAGAATGTAACTCTCAATTATGCTAATGGAGACCCCACAATCTATACAGCGGCAGATGAAATCCCTTGGTTCACAGATATGCGAAATGCTAAGAATCTACGATTCGTAAATGAAGTCGCCTATAATGCTGAGAATGCAACTGACAAGGTAATCCTCTTTGGGGAATTTGATTCAGTAGTTCATAATGTTGTGGATGGAATCATTCCTGTTATTGCAGGAGGGAGCTATAGCAACAAGGAAGTGAATTATAGTCCTTGGGGATATATCAGACACAACACGGGTGAAGGTGTGAACAGTGTTCCACTTCAGAATGTTCACTCATTCACAGATACAGTTGATTACAATGCTGTAATCGTATCTGGATACATGAGTCCTTTCTGGTCGGCTCTTGAAGAGAGAATGGTTGCCGTTGACATCGATGAGAACGATCCCGTTTCAAGTCAGATGGAAAGATTCTTCGGTACTAAGAACAAGGTTTCTCAGGATCAAGATGGATTCCTATCATTCGAAGATGTGTGGGATTACGCACGATGGAGCGTTGAACGTTCAGGTGATCTTGGCGTTGTAAACAGTGGATCTACGGCGAATGTACCGAGACTTATTCTTGAGACTTCGCGCAAGATCTTCAACAACGGCAAAATGTTTGAAGTTCACTTTGCTCCTGTCGCTCGTAGAAATGTTCTTAACGGAACTGAACACTACACTCACTTCGTAGGATTCAACGGTTATTATGTAACTGGACTTTACAATGAGGACACAGCGGAATACCAATGGAAATCAGAAGATGTGTTCCAAGTATTCGCAAGTAATCCTCTTGCAATCAATCCTGAGTTGAGCATCACTTCAATTTACTTCGCGGATAACATTCACGAAACTGATAAGAGGGGTGTTGTGACCTTTAAATTGAGTGACGAAGAATTTGAGAATATGCCAGAGGGCAAAGATTATCAGTGGGCGTTCTATCCCCGCAGACCTGTCCTTAAGGAAGGCGTGGAGTTAGGCGATCTTGATATTGAAATCTTCTCACAGGAAGCTTCTGGAATTGATCCTAGTTCTTTGAATATGCTTCGAGAGTCAATGGATTTCCGACCAGAAGAAGCAGAGAACTGGCGACCATTAGATTTCGGCGTACTTAATCTTGAGCCTATTTTCAATGACAGTTTCGTTACAACAAACGAAAAGGGACAATCTGAAATGTGGCTATGCGGTGATCATGGAGTAATCCTGCATTCAACTTGGGATAACAGTCTAACAAGTACTGGCGACTACATTGGATTCGCTAACTTCGAAATCCAAAACATTGATAATGCATATGCACGACAAAATGCAATCAAGGCTATAGCCCCCGAAGGTGTTGCTGGTGTCTTTGATGATACTAGGATTGTATCCCTTGCGGAAGTTGCATCTCTAAGAAATCAAGGGTTTGATATCAAGGATCTCTGGGAGTACATTTCAGGAAATCAAGAGAATATATTCATTGAGTTCCCTTCAATTGCTTCGGTTGATCTAAAATCTATGTTCTTCATTGGAAGGGGTACTGCAACCGACAACAGCCAGATTGGTAAGTATGGTTGGGTTGCAGGAGATCAAGGAACTATCCTAAAAACTACTGACGGTGGACTAACATGGACTAGAACTTCTTTGATCGATGGAAACCAAAACATCGTTACGCTAGCGGAATTCGCTGCGGATTGAAATAGCGGAAACGCAGACATTTCTGATCTTGCAAGGCTAGCTGCACAGTGGAATAACAGAGAGATCACATGCAACAAGATTATGTTCTATGACATTAACAACGGATTTGTCACAACCAATAAGGGAATCTATAAGACTTCTGACGGGGGACAAACTTGGTTCTTGGATAAGAACTCGCTAACGATTGGACTCAATCAGGAATGGACCGATCTAATTGTTCTGTCTGAGCGTCATAGACTATGGGATCAAAGCTTGTTTCCGAAAGTTTACGCTCTAAGTCCTGTTACAAAAGCACAGTCTTTGAATTGGAATACCAATCGTGGAGGCGCAAGTTTCTATCATAAGTCAACTATCGGAATCGGTGGTGCGCCACTAGGAATTCAAGTTGGAAACAAGGAACTCAAGGGAACTCCCTATGTTGATAACAAAATAAGTTGGCCCGACCCATTGGGAAGCTCAGAAGAATTGCCATCCAAAGAAAACAGGGAAGTTCTTCCTGCTTCTAGAGAAGGTTATGTGTTCTATCCTTCCAATAAGATGAGTCTGCACTTGTATGATCCTTCGAGACATATTAGAGAGGATTTGTAATGCCTTATCATTCTAATCCAATTGATGACTATGGCTTTTTGTCATCAACTAAAGTGGTTCACTTTCCGAAGGAACCAACTATGGGTTATCTCTATACACCAAACAACCTGAATCCTTACCCGCCAAGCGTGGGGGTTCAGGGTGGTGGTGATCCCGAAGAAGATTGCTTGCCCAATAACATTGCTGCGTTTGATGAAAAATGGATTAAAAATAAGTGGAGTCGTTTTCCAAAGACTCCCAATATTGTGTTCCCTGCACAGGGATTTAACAATGTGGCGAACATCACAGGTTACGATAGTGGTTTCACCAGAGATGAATCTATAAAATCTTGGGCAATGGAGTTCTGGATTTTCCCTGATGGAATTCAAGATGTTTCTAGATGGTCAACTTTAGAAGCAAGTAATAAGTTCAGCCTTATTCAGCTAGGATCATTGGTGGACGGCATGGGTGCCGATTATCCTTACACACTAGGATCAGACGCACTCAATGTTTCGTTGTACTATTACGACAATGCATACCCGCTTATCTATTGGTCTATGAAAACAGGTGATCCTAATGCGTCCGATGCTGACGATTACAAATTCGAATACATCTTCGATAGCAGTAGAATTCTACAGATAAATGGATGGAATCATATTGTGTTGGAGTGGCATTACGGAGGAATCGAAGCTGACCCCGCTGATGGGTGGGCTGCATATTACGAAGGCTATGACCCAACTTGTCGAGTATGGGTAAATGGTTTCGAAGCTGTTCGTGGATTAAAACAGTGGCCCATCACGGTGCCAGGAAATTCAGATGATGAAGTTACAGATACGCCTTCTTATATCGGTGGAAACATTGCTCCCGCCGCAACTACTCATGTAGATTGCGAAGGACTACCTAGAACTGAAATAGGATACTTCGGGGGACGATGCCAGCAGCATGACGCAGGAAAGAGCGGTGGCTGGCAATCAACAGGGACTCTGATTTCCTCTGAGGCAGGAAGAGGTTTTGACGCATTAGGGTCATGGGATTCAGAATATGATTGGGTTGACTACAACTTTAAGGGATTCCTAACCGAGTTTAGAATTTGGAAAAACAAGAGGTTCACACGATCAGGATTCGGAAATAGAAATTCAACTGAGCCTTCAAATATTCCTTCTGCCTATTCAAGTCAGAGACTCGTAGGTAACGAGGATGGGCTTGTAGCCTACTATCCTATCAATGAAGGTGAAGGAAAATTCCTTTATGACAAAACAGTATACACAAATCTTCCCGCTATGCTTTTGGTTACAGAAAAGACAGTCAATGCTTATCCCGAAGATGATAATGTAAATGCCATACACAATATTCGTTGGGACACTCCACCCGAAGGTTTATCTTTCAAGGAATCCAACGACACACAATCGGTATTCATTAAGCAGAACAAAATCCGTGTTGATGTGGAAGTTGATGCAAGTAATAAGGTATACAATAGTGATATGGTTACTTTCGGTGAGAGTTATGATACTATTACTGAACCTGCATTAACAAACTTTTCGTTTGTGGATTCCAAGAATCATAAACTTGCTCCGCAAATTGGAGACTATCTCTTATTAAAGTGGAGCATTGATCCTTCTTGCTTGAAGCGAGATTTGCTACAGACCATGACTAACATTGTGACAATTTCTCTGCCTTACTATAGAGAACCTTACCCTATTGTTTTGGACTTATTTAATATGGGAGAGGAAATAGTTCCTCCCGATCCCGTTGATCCGCACAATCCCATCGAACACGGATCATATCCTTACATTGACTATTCAGCCGAGCATTCAGAAGGATGGAAATCTGTATTAGAGATTGATGGACTAGAACTTTATGGGACAGACAACACAGCAGGGTTGGAATTCACAATGGATTCCTCCAATGGATCAAACTATGATCTATACAAGGGATTCAAATCGTACTACTACAACGATACAACTAGTGAAGCCTTCGAAAACATCTTTGCTGCGGATAGTATCAATGCTAACTTCTCGATAGCGGATTTCGATTACGATGATTATTACTTCATCCTACATTTGACTTTTGGGAATAACAGGCGAAGAGTGTATCACTCTAAGAACGCTACTTCATTTATGCTTAACACTAGGTACAGAGACAACCACACAAGTTCCTTGTGGGCGTTGATTAATGAAGCAAGTTCTCCACAGATTGAAAGATCAGAATCAGAGATCAAGAGAATGATGTTTACTAGACAATTGAATGTAGCGTTTAGTGGGGATGGCTCAGTTGGAAGTCCACACACACTAACTTTAACAACTCCGAATGACGATGCAAGCAATCAGGTATTCGCAGATTTGAAACACGCACGTTTGGAAGTATACAATAAATTCTCAACGATTACTAAAGAGGGTGCGCTTATTACGACTAGACCTAGAGTTGTGTTCGGACCCACACCTTACGGTGAAGTAGCATTCTTCAAGAGGGAGAGATTCTAATGGGTGTTGAAGGAACTCTAATTAGTAGAAAATTCATAAACCTTCTCATTCGTCATGGACTCCCCGCGAAGGCACAGTTGGTATTGGTTGACTCGTTGACGGGGGATATTTTATATCCCTATGATGTGTCCAACTATTATGGCAATGTGGAAATGGGATTCACTGATATTGATGGAGAGCTATACTTTTCTAATCAGTCAATACCGAAAGAGATTCCTGGTAACCAAGATAAGGTTGAGTTCATGGGCAGAGATCTAGGAAACATTGCTGCTGGTGTATCAATAGGAACGGGACAAACCTACACCTTTGAAATTGACGAAACTATTTTGAATACCTACAAGGACAATACATCTACCCGAACCCGCGCAAAAAAGTTGTTTGATCCCTCCGATCCCAATAGTGGGTGGAGACTTGACTACATTCAATTAGATGTATTCAATGATCCAACAGGCCCACCTAAAGTATTTCATATGAATCCTTATTTCGTTCCTACCTATTCTGGTGTATCAAAAACGGATCAGAGTTGGACATGGAAAGTATTTAACTTCGATTCCTCCACAGGGAGAGTTGACTTTCAAATAATGATGGACGATAACTGGGCGTTTCCAGTGAATGCGGATTACTATGATACGGGTGGTGGTGCCGATCCCTCATCCTTCCTAAGATTCACTTGGGACGTAATGTTAATCGATCAGGTTAGAAACATTCCGAAGAGCAGAGCAAGGTTCGGTAGTTTCATGGGCGGCTTGCCTAAAATTTAATGCTTGACAAAGAGGTTCATAATGATTACAATCGGACTCGACCTTTCAACTACCAAAGTAGGAATATTTGCTTTAGATGCAGAGGGTAAGAAATTACTTTGGGATTATATCAATCTAACTAGTAGTAAAATAGATAAAGATCTTATCAGTCGTGTTGATGCATTCTTTTTAGGGTTGACAGAGATCCTAGAATGTGCTAATCTTCAACCACATGAAATAGATTGGGCAATTGAGGCACCGCTATTCATTAATCCTTTTAGCGGAATCAAGTCAAATCCTAACACAATCGCCAAGCTGATTGCGTTTAACTGGATGATTACCTACACTCTTCATAAGTTGTACAAAGTTAATCCGACCCACCAGAATGTGAATTCGGCTAGAAAAGCTGTATTTGGTAGTTTCCCAAAAGGAACCGATAAAAAACAAGCGGTCATGGAATTGGCTATTAACATGTTCCCCGAAATTGGGAACATACCAAAAAAGTATCGGGACGATGTTACCGATGCATATGTTATGGCAAGGATGAGATATGACACACGACAAGCTGAGAATTCTAAAGACGGTATTGGGGGAACCCAAGAGAAGTAATCCTTCTGATAAAGGCGAGCTAGATTATGCTTGCCCGTTTTGTCATTCGGGGGATAGAAAGAAAAAGTTTGCTGTAAATGTACAAAAGGACGCTGCCCATTGCTGGATTTGTGAATGGCGTGGAAGCGTCCATTTGCTTTTTCGGGAGCTAAACATAGATCCCAAGATCACCGAAAGGTACTATAGGAATAGAGTACGCGAAGCATCTAATGTGGAAGCGGTAGAATCTACAGTGGAACTACCAGAAGGATACTTCCCTTTGCATAAAGCTACTGGCGAAGGAATCCTAGTCAAGACAATCCTTAAGGACTTTACCCATAAGAGACACTTGACTTCGAAGGATATCGATAGGTACAAGATTGGCTACACTACCGAAGGGCGATTCGCTTTCAGGATCATTGTTCCATCTTATGATGAGAACGGGAACTTGAATTTCTTTACTGCTCGAAGTTATCCAATGGACTTGAAACCCAAGTACCTATTCCCACACATTTCTAAAAATGACATTATCTTTAATGAACTATTCATCAATTGGAAGGGGAATGTAATTCTGGTTGAGGGTGTTTTCGATGCTCTCGTAACACCGAATGCTGTTCCTCTATTGGGAAAGGAACTTCACGATTTATTCCTATCAAAGTTGATCAAAAATCGTAGCCTTGTGACTCTTCTATTGGATGGGGACTCTGA
>Ga0114918_10001026_pt1 | contig 24638 bp, 22 predicted proteins | sample LantaG_FD_87015 | JGI IMG/M metagenome (GOLD analysis project Ga0114918, IMG submission 87015) | Deep subsurface microbial communities from Baltic Sea to uncover new lineages of life (NeLLi) - Landsort_02402 metaG | ecosystem: Environmental > Aquatic > Marine > Oceanic > Sediment | place...
ATGTGATATTTGATGTCATATACTGTGTGACTCGATTTTCTATAGTGCTCCACACCGCAAGCATACTAAAGTCTTCGCCTAAAGGCGAGGGTTTTTCTCCCATTCCCCGAATGGGACAATAAAAGAGCCATTGGACGGCGGAAAGACCTTGCGGATTTAGAAGCTCTTGGTGAGAAATGAAAAAACCCGGTCCTGCCGAACATGGCGCTCCACCAGATTTGCCTTTCGTTTCGCTCAATGCAGACTGGTAAGCTTTGCGTTATGCAAGGATGATTATGGAAACAATAAAGACACATCTATTAGATACTTCCGCACTTGTAAAACTTGTCGTCGATGAAGAAGGAAGCGAAAATGTGAGAAAATACTTTGCAGAAAAATCTGTTTTTTGGACGACATCGCTTTGTTTTGCAGAGGCGCTCGGAGTTTTAAAGGTAAAACACTATTATCGAAAAGAAATTACCCAAGAAGTCTATTTAGCTGGGTCTGAAGAACTTGTTGCTCATTTAAGAAATGGCTCCATATCAATTGAAGAGGTAGACATTACACAAATATCAACCTTTAACGAGGTGGAAAAAATATCAAAGCTTCATTCATTAGACTTGGCTGACGCATTTCAAATTGTCACCCTAAAAAAGGGTTTCCCCTCGAGTCTTGAAGGCGATTCTAAAACAATCCTAATTACTGGTGATAAAAAGCTTGCGAAAGCTGCGAGAAAGGAAAGATTGCGCGCCTGGGATTGTATAATTGAAAGTACGCCAAGATAAATTAATGCATAACATGCGCATACACAGCCGACCAACAGGGCCGGGCGACGGTGGTAAATACACGCAACGAGCATGTTCAAAATGATTTTCTTTAGCATCTGCCTCGCTCCCTGTTGGCGGGTGATGCGCAGCGCTCAGTAGCCTTGACATACTCTTACCATACCGTATGGTTTTTACGATTCAAGACCTGACTCTGCCTTTCCCATGACAACCGACAACCGACAACCGACAACTGACAACTGACTACTGACGCTGCTCTTCTTTTGTTGTGATTATTGTATACAGGATCAGGCATACTATACCTATGGATATGTAGGTATCCGCCATGTTGAAGGTAGGCCAGTGATATCCGCCGATGTGAATGTTTATAAAGTCCACTACCTCATTCAATCTCAATCTGTCAGTAAGGTTGCCAAGCGCACCGGCAAGTATAAGGCAAAGAGTAGTCCTTATAAGGCCTGAGTGTCTTTCTGTTTGTCTTAATATAAAGACTATTGTCACACATGCAATGATGGTGATTATAAAGAAAAAGGATGTTCTAAGTGCCCCTGGGATGCCCTGCAGGATGCCAAAGGCAGCGCCTGTGTTTCGAACATGGATAATCTCAAAGAAACCCGGCAGGATAGAGACCCCCTGGCCTATCTTAAAGTGGCTGCATATGAGCCACTTTGTCAGCTGATCGAAAAGATAGCAGGGGAGCACAAAAAACAGGCCCCATTTAATATAAGAGTTAAATTTCATGAAATCTGAGATACGCACCTTTCGCAGATCTCGGGATAAGATGGATTCAGGCCTACATCTTCACTATAGTGCCAGCATCTCTGGCATTTCTTGCCGGGGGCCTTTTTAACCTCTATCCCAAGATGGCTAAACTCGTTGCTTTCTATATACGAGCCGTCGCCAGGAATGACCTCTACCTTTGAGACAATGAATACATCTCTTAAGAAGGTTTCAACCTCTTTTATAAATTTGAGTGTATTCCCTTTCGCCTTCAATATTACGCCGGCATCCAAAGAATGACCTATTATCTTTTCTCTGCGTGCCTTTTCCAGATATCTGGAAACCTCCTGACGCAGGTCTAGTATCCTCTCCCATTTTGAGGCTAACACCTCATCTTTGAGGGTAGGATCAACCGAAGGGATGTCACTCAAATGGATACTTTCTTCCTTTCCGTCAAAGGAAGGGATGTGATCCCATATCTCCTCTGCCGTAAAGGAAAGGATCGGCGCTATAAGCCTTGCCAGATCAGTGAGGATTATAAACATTGCACTCTGAGCTGCCCTTCTGGTAGGCGAATCCGGCCTGTATGTATATAGCCTCTCTTTTATAATATCCAGGTAGAACGCACTCATATCTACAACACAGAAGTTGTGGATCTGCTGATATATCACATAGGGCTCAAAATTATCATATGCATGCCTTACACGCTCGATAAGTTCCTGTGTCTTATGTATGGCAAAGCGGTCGATCTCTAACATCTCAGAAAGTGGCACCATATCCAGCGATGGATCGAAGTCATAAAGATTGCCCAGCATAAAACGTGATGTATTTCTGATCCTGCGGTATGTCTCTACAAGCCTGTCTATGATTTCATTAGATATCCTTATATCACCCTTATAATCCTGAGCGCTTACCCATAATCTTAGTATCTCAGCCCCATATTTAGAGATGATCTCCTGTGGTGAGATTGCGTTGCCTAAAGACTTGCTCATCTTCTTTCCTTCGCCATCTACAACAAACCCGTGAGTAAGCACAGATCTGTATGGCGCACTTCCTCTGGTGCCCACGGAAGCCAAAAGCGTGCTTTGAAACCAGCCCCTGTGCTGGTCAGATCCCTCCAGGTACATATCCACAGGCACACCCAATCTATCGTCTTTCTCGCACACAGCCGCATAACTCACGCCGGAATCAAACCATACATCCACTATATCCTCTTCCTTTGTAAATTCCTTTCCGGAACACTTTGGGCAAATAGTATCTTCCGGGATAAGTTCCTTAGCGTCTCTGATAAACCATGCATCGGAGCCCTCTTTCTCAAATATCCGGGCTACGTGTTCTGCTATTTTAGTTGATGCAACTATATTCCCGCAGTTCTTACAATAAAAGACAGGTATTGGTACCCCCCATGCCCTTTGCCTGGAGATGCACCAGTCAGGTCGGCTTTCTACCATATTATAGATCCGATCCCTTCCCCAGGTGGGTATCCACCTGACCTGATCAATAGCCTTTAGAGCCTTTTTTCTCAAATCACCTTGTTCCATAGATATAAACCACTGATTGGTTGAGCGGAATATGATCGGGTTTTTGCACCTCCAGCAATACGGGTATGAATGTGAGAATGGGCTCACTGAAAGCAGGGCGCCTTTGGATTTAAGCGCATCATTTACATCGTCATTTGCATCAAATACAAACTTACCTTTAAAACCTTCCACATCATCTGTAAACCTGCCTTCATCGTCTACCGGGGCATATATATCCAACCCATAGACCTTGCCTATTTCATAGTCTTCCTCGCCATGGCCTGGTGCGATATGCACGCACCCGGAACCTGCATCCAGTGTGACAAACGGTGCAAGTATGATCAATGATTCCCTGTCATATAAGGGATGCCTGGCCTTGAGGCCTTCTATGAGGCTTCCTTTAAATGTTGTTATGGTCTTAAACTCTTCGACACCTATACCTGCCATCACATCATCTACCAGATCTGTGGCTATAATAAGGGTTCCATATTTGTCTGTCTTGACCGCAGAATATTTAAGGTCCGGATGCAGGGCTATGGCAAGGTTAGCAGGTATTGTCCATGGAGTTGTAGTCCATATTACTACATAGATCTCGTCTAATCCCTTTAATTCAGGGATCTTTTCAGATATATCCGATATTAGCTTGAACCTGACAAAGATAGATTGAGTCACCTGATCCTGGTACTCCACCTCTGCCTCTGCAAGGGCAGTGTGGCAGGTTGCACACCAATACACAGGTTTCCTTGCTTTATAGACAGATCCTTGTCCGATAAATTTACCTAATTCCCTTGTAATGGTAGCCTCATACTTATAGTTCATGGTAAGATAAGGATCTTCCCACAGACCAAGAACCCCAAGCCGTTTAAACTCAGACCTTTGAATATCTAAAAACCTTTCAGCATAGACTCTGCATTCCTTACGTATCTCCACCTTAGACACGGAGTCAGCATTGAGCGTATCCTTGCCGCCTTTCATCAGCTCTACTTGATGTTCTATAGGCAGCCCGTGGCAGTCCCATCCGGGAAGGTAAAAGGTATTGTGCCCCATCATAAATAAAGATTTTATTATAATATCTTTTAATATCTTATTTAAGGCAGTGCCTAAATGGATATGGCCATTGGCATATGGTGGCCCGTCGTGGAGTATGAATTTCTTTCTGCCTGATGATTCAGCCATAATCTTATGATATAAATCCATCTTTTCCCATCTCTCGATGAATTCCGGCTCCTTTTGTGCGAGATGTGCCTTCATAGAAAAAGCGGTCTTTGGCAGACACAATGTTTCCTTATAATCCATTTCTATCCTCCTGCAGATCTTAAGTGTTGGAATCTATCGCATGAAACAAAGGCTTGTCAATGCCTGGGATTGGTTATTTGCCTCTTTGGCAAAGATGGTATGCAATTAAAGGGCAGGTGGCATTTGAATCTGGTACGGAAATAAATCATAAGTGATCTTGAACCAATCGAGAGGCAAAGAAGATTAGCTTCATGCCTGATTTTTTCTTTTGCTTTTAAGATTTACTTCAGGGCTTCAGTATACTGCACCCCATTAATCTGAATGTTCTGAAAAACCGCAATTACATATTAACGATATCCGCGTAAAAGAAGTTCTGTGCCAACATAATTTGGACGGAGCGAAGCAGAGTCTTTTACACTGTGTTAAACGCAGTTTTGGCATTACAGAGAACCTTCCAAACGAACTCGGATATAATTATAAATTTCTTGCGGAACATTCAGACTTGTTGCCCTTTCGAAACCCTCGAACCCAGGGGCGGAATTCACCTCGCATACTTTGTATCTATCGCCATCAAAAAGAATATCAACATCGGCTATATCAAGACCGAGTAAGCTCGCAGATTTAGAGGCAAGCCACTCTATTTCAGGGTTCAGGTCAAAGTTTGTAACCGAACTCCCGGCAGCAAAATTGGCCTTGAACTTTCCTGCCTTGGCCGTTCTCAACATTGCCCCTATTGATCTTCCACCTATAATAAAGACACGGATATCCTTCCCTTTGCTGGAAGAAACGAATTCCTGGAGGATGATATTGACCTTCGGGTCCATGGAATGTTCCATAAACTCTGCAAGGTCGTTGAGTTTGTCACTATTCTCACAAAGGAAAACTCCTTTTCCTTCAGACCCGGAAATTGTTTTCATTACCAGTGGATAGGCGAACTCCTTTTCAACAATAGCAGTGTTCAAGGGGAATTTAGCAAGCATAGTTTTCGGGATCGGAATATTAGTTGTAGATAAGATTTGCAATGTTGCCAGTTTATCTTTAGCAGCTTCTATGCTCTGGTTGGAATTAAGAACAAAAACGCCTAGTCTCTCAAGATGTCGGATCACTGCTAAAGCAAAATATGTTGTGCCTACCCCCATTCTTGCAATGAGACAGTTCGGAAAATCAACAGGAGTGCCGTTGTGAAGAATGCTCTTTCGCCCTTCTTTTGTAACGATAATATCAAATCCTTCAGGTGCAACCATTTGAAGTTCAATGCCCATTTGTTCTGCTTCCTTTTGAAAACGCCTGTTCTCGTAAGAATCAAACCTTTCTTTTTTGGCAAGAATCCAGACCTTCATATCTTTGAGTCCTCTATTTGGGCCTTCTCAAATTCAAGCACATCCAGGAGTTTTAATCTTTGCTCGGCAGCCTGTAAGATTATCTTCAGCATTTCAGCATATGATATACCTGCAATTTTTGCCATCTTTGCAAGGTGCCCGTCCCAGCACCAGCCCGGATTAGGGTTCACCTCAAGGAGCTTTGGGTTGCCTGCATCATCCAGTCTCCAGTCGAACCTGCAATAGTCCCTGCACTCAAGCCTTTCAGACAGCTTTACACACCACTCCCTGATGGAGTTTTCTGTGTCTTCTGGGAGACGGGCAGGAACAGATGTGATATTCCAATAGGGCGAACCAGGGCTCCACTTTGCCTCATACCCGCATATCCTGGGAAGCCCCTCTGGAAGAGAAGAATAATCCTCCTCAATGATTGGCAGCATCCTGTAGGATTCAGGGGGGGTTCCTATGATTCCCACGCTTATATCTTTTCCTGTGAGGAATTCCTCTGCAATGATAGGCTTATCATAGCCGAATTTCTCCCGTATCTCTGAAATGGCATTCACGAGTTTCTCAAATGTGTCCACCACGCTCCTTTGCGTAATCCCGAAACTGGAATCCCCGAAGTTGGGCTTTACAATTGCAGGAAAGCCAAATGGCATCTCAAATGTGGCGTCTTCCGGCTTTATGAAAAAGGCCTCCGGAACAGGGATACCCATCTCCTTTGCGATGCCCCGCACCAGGGATTTGTCATAACAGTAGGCGAGGCATTGAGGCCCAGCCCCTGTGTAGGGGATCTCTAATTCTTCCAATAGGGCAGGCACGTGAAGCTCTTTACGGGGGTCGTTGTTATACCCCTCATCGCAGAGGTTGAAGACAAGATCCACCTTTCCGGCAAGTTTTCTCAAGTCCCGGATAAGGGTGTCATGTCTGTCCAGATAGGTAATCCGGTAATGATTCAGGTCTCTCAATGCTGATTTCAACTGATCAATGGTGTAGAAATCATCATCGTCAAAAACAGCCATGGGCTTCAAGGGGTCTGGTTTGCTCGGGTCCCCGAAAATCACTACAATATTTTTCAGCTGTTTTTTCGGCTGTATCCTGACAGGTGTCCATTCTTTCCTTACCACGCATGAGGTAATGATGCTTTTTTCCATCATGCCCAGGTCCTGGTTTCTTTTGGAATCTATGGTAAGTTCACCATTGAATGTAATTTCACTAAAGCCAGCTCCTTTCAGGAGACTTAACAGGTCTGCCTTAGAGTAAAGCCGTTCAGCATAGAATTGATCTGCAATGACGCCCTTATCGACACGGTTAATCACCTCTCTTGCCATCCATAGAGAGTGAGCGTTTTCTGCAGACAAAGTGTTTTTTGTCTATACACTCCCAGGAACGGGGCTGAAAATGTTCCTTAAGGTATTCGCCATCGGCAACATTAATAAGCATCTTGCCCCACGGCTTCAGGACCCTGCATACCTCCTTGAGCACCCTCAGGTCATCCTGGATGGTATCAAAATAACCAAAGCTATTGCCCAGGATCATAATCGCATCAAATGTATCAGTAGGGTATGGGAGCTTTCTGGCGTCTCCTTCTCTGAATCTTACATTACAGCCTTCTTTTTTTGTGAATTCCTTGGCCTTTTGAATCAGATAGTGGGAGCGGTCCAGGCCTTCGATATGTTTAAACCCTCGCCTTGCGAGTTCCAGGCAATGACGCCCCTGTCCGCAGCACAGGTCGAGTATCCTGTCTTCTCGCGAGAGCTTTAGTATGTCTGCAAACAGGCCCACCTCATGGCGTGTGATACTTAAGTCATCCACGATATCCGCGTCTGTTTTCAGGTAAAGGGAGTTGAAGATGGATCGCCACCAGTCCGAACGTACATGCTCCTCAAGGTTTTCAACAGGCCCTAATATCTTTCTTTGATGATTACCGTTTTTTCCTCCGTTTCTTACACGCTGCGGAGGTTTGTCCTCAACTGCTTTATCGTTCATTGTGTCTCCTCTAATCAGTCTTGCCAAGATGCCGATTAACTCAACATAACCTGATCAGGTTGCTATCCCTTCATCCGGATAGGATGTTCCTGCTCCTGTTTGGGTAGTTCGCACTAAAAAAAATACCTGAAAAGATCAAAGAAAGTTTACATCTTCCTATGCCTCCTTCTTTATGGCGCCTGCTGATCTTCTGACTGGCAATTAACGGCCAGGATTCGAAAATAGTGTTGCCATATTGAATCTCCATCTATACCGAACCTTTGGCGATTTCAATGTTTTTTTTCAGCAAAAAAATACCATTTTTTGATAGGATACATATTTTGACACAGTCGTAAAAAGTAACTGAGCATGTCATTGCGAGGAGCTTCAGCGACGAAGCAATCTAATAATATCATGTGGTTATGCAATATGAGATTGCTTCGCTTCGCTCGCAATGACGGCCCATTAGACTTTTTACGAGTTCATCAATAGTTAAAGAGTATTATATTTATATGAAAATAGAGGTCAGGGGATTGAAATGCATATTTTAGCGCTTTCCGGAGAAAATCCCCCCCTGAGGGGGCAAAGAAAGTCCCCCCTTGGGGGGGTGGGGGGGTGTTACTCCCAATAACATCCCCCTGGCCCCCTTCAAAGGGGGATTTAAGGAGGTGGTACCCCTTCAAAGGATGTATCAAAGAGCGCTACGGGTAAGCGAGAGAACCCCCATCCCGAAAGCATTTTCATGTTTGGTTGTGAGCGCGAAGCGCTCATGCGCGTTTATATGAAAATAGGCACAAAGTTTTGTAGGGGCCGATGCCCTCATCGGCCCCCCAAAGGGAAATATGCCCTACAGGGATAGAATCTGAGACCTTTGCATAATACCCATATTGTCATTGCGAGCTTTAGCGAAGCAATCTCAAAGTGCCTGCAACCAATGGGATTGCCACGTCGGCCTATGGCCTCCTCGCAATGAATATAAAAACCATTGCGCAAAAGTCTCTTCTTATACGGCTGATAGCTTTTCATTCTTCGTTGTGAGCGCGAAGCGCTCATGCGCGTTTATATGAAAATAGTGAATAGTGTTATTTCCAGATGATATCCACAATACATTCAGGAAATGTGTCTATCCGCCTCAAGAGGATTTCACTCTTATCTTTTTCGACTTTCGACTCTCGACTATCGACTGTCCCATCGACTCTCGACTATTTTTAGTGTGCATCGGAGTAAGTGAAATAGTTGTAAATATAGTCGAAACCTGACCATACGGTGAAGAAACATGCTATCCAAAGGAAGAATTCTCCTGCCAACTGGAACTGAAGGCCAAAGATGGTATAGTGTATCAGCAGCGGAATGAGGGCTGCGCACTGAAATGCTGTCTTATACTTGCCAAGCCAGTTTGCTGCTATTATTATATTTTTCTCAGAAGCAATGCCCCTGAGTCCTGTCACTGCCAGTTCTCTTGCCACAATCAAGGCTACTATCCAGGCAGGGGCCCTCCCTAGAGGTATAAGCAGTATGAGCACTGTCGCAATCAGGAGTTTATCTGCTAGTGGATCAAGAAATTTACCAAGGTCTGATTCCATATGGTACTTTCTAGCAACATAGCCGTCAAGGGAGTCAGTGATGGTGGCGGCAATGAATAGTATAGCAGATGCAACAGAGCACCAAACCCCTCCATGTATGAGTAGGACAGCAATTATTGGTACCACTATAATCCTTGACATAGTCAAGACATTTGCCCAATTTGTTTTTGGCTCCATATTACTTCCCTATGCTTTTTAATACCTTTTTAACATAATCGATTGTCTCTTGGAAGGGTGGAATCCCATTATATGTCTGTACCATGGTTGGCCCTGCATTATAAGCGGCCAGTGCCAGTGGCAGGTTGCCATTATATCTCTTGAGTAAGATGGAGAGATATTTCGTGCCCGCTTTGATATTTTGTGCGGGGTTCCATGGGTCATCTATGCCCATCTCAAATGCTGTCTCAGGCATAATCTGCATCAGGCCAATTGCGCCCTTTTGCGACATTGCATTTGGGCTGAATTCCGACTCCACCTCTATAATGCTCTTTATCAGGGATGGGTCCATGTTATATGCAGGCGCTATATCTGAGATTGCCCTGTCCAATTCATCCATTGTAATGTGGGTTGGTTGTCTTGGCGGATGGTTTTTTTCTCTTATATAGGTCTTCCACCCGGAATCTATGGGGCAATTGCTAAACTGCACGCTTCCGTCAGGAAGGCTTTTTATGAATATGTCCGCCTGGCATGATAAAGGTGATAAGATAATCAATAATACTATGAATATGGTAATGAAAGCACAGCAGTTTATAGGAAAACAGGCACAAAATTTTGTAGGGGCCGATGCCCTCATCGGCCGCTTAAGGGAACGGGCCCTACTGCGCTTTCCGCCTTTGGCGGATGAGCGCGAGCGCTCATGCAGGTTTACAGGAGACATGTCAATCCTTCTTTCCTTTGAACCCTGTAGCCTGATGCCTGCAAACTGTTTTTTCATATACGTTTCCGTGGAAGATATATTTTAAACCTTGTACCTTTACCCACAGTACTGCTTACGGTTATAAAGCCTCTATGTTCTTCAATAATCATATATACCTTTGTAAGGCCTATACCAGTGCTGGATGGTTTTGATGTGTGAAATGGCGTGAATATATCTTTTATATCATCATCGGATATTCCCTTGCCAGTATCTGCCACCTCCACTACCAGGAATGATGATTCATAAGTTAGCCCTATCTTTAGTGTGCCATTATTTTTCATGGCCTCGCATGCATTTATGAACAGATGCCAGAATGCCTCGACCAGGTAATTGTGATCCGCAATAATCTCTTCTTCTTTATCGGGCAGGTGAACCGTATAGGTAATTCCGCTGAACTTACCCGATTCAAATGTCTTTATCAATGCATCATCTATTACATCTTTTATGTTTGTGGGTAAGAAGTTAGGCACATGGATCTTTGTATAATTTACATACTCCTCGATGTCTCTTATCATGGATTCGAGTCTTTTCACGTCTTCTATAATAAGCCCTGTATACACCTTTTGCTTCGTATCCGGTTCTATGCTGTGATCCAAACGTCTGGAAAATCCACCCAGGGATGTAAGAGAATTCCTGATTTCATGGGCGATTCCTTCCACTACCTTACCTAAAGAGGCCATCTTTTCCGCACTTATTATTTGATTCCGCATCATTTCCATGTCTGTGAGGTCTCTTATAACTATGATCAATTCTCCCAGGTATTTCTCACTCTTTAGAGGACTTGCAGTAAGCAGACCGGTAAACGTAGAACCATTGGCCTTCCTAAAGACATACTCTGCTTCAAAGCGATCATTACCTTTACTAAGTGTTTTCTGGATTTCGTGGAAGACCTCTAAAGATGGCATTTCAAATAATACATCTATAGATTTTCCTTTTAATTCTTCCTCTTCGCCCCATAATCTTCTGGCCATCAAGTTCATAAACATTATTTGCCCTCGGGCATCTGTAGAGATAAGGGCATCTCCTATGGTCTCGGTTATTGCAGCCAGATATTCCCTGTAGGAATCCAGTCGTTCTTTCAGCCTTATATTTTCTATTTGTACATCACTCTCATGTATTAATTTGCGGGCACGATCCACAATATCATCCAAAGAAAAAGGCTTTGCAATGTAATCGTTGGCCCCTGCCTTCATGGCCTGAACTGCTATCTCTTCAGACCCTTGACCTGTGATGAATACTACCGGGACATTTGGATCATAAGATTTTATCTTTCTGAGCACATCTACTCCGTCTCCTTCTGGCATACGATAATCCAAGAACACCAGATCCGGATGTTCCTCTGTAAATCTTTTAACAGTCTGCTTGCAATCAAATGTCTGGACTACATCAAAGTCATGTTCACACAAGATATCTCTTACCGCATTATTCACATCACGGTTGTCGTCAGCTATTAAAATCTTTCTTTTTCTGTTACCTGCCGTTTTCATCTTGGATCTTCCGTATAGTTAATACCTCGTCATCTTTGAAGGCTTCCTTTACATCTGAGATATATTTTCCGGAGGGTAAGATCAATTCGGGCGCGATCTCATAAAGCGGGTAGATCACAAAGCCCCTTGATTCCATCCTGGGATGGGGCACAATTAACGAAGGTGTATTCAAATATATGTCATCCAGCATGAGGATGTCTATATCGATTGTCCTTGGTGCGTGCTTGTATGGTCTTTTTCTCTTGAGGGATCTTTCTATGGCATGACATATATCCAGTAGCCCTAATGGGCTTAGCTTGGTTGATATATTCAGAACCATATTAAGATACCTCGGTTGGGGTGTTTCCACTTCGGATGCATCAGTCTCATATATGCCGGAGCTCTTTAATATCTTTACACCATGATTATTTAATGCATCTAATGCAGCCATTAAATAATTCAGCCTGTTCCCAAGGTTTGAGCCAAGGCCGAGGTATCCGTTCACCCTTTTATTACCCTGTTTTTTAATTCGCCGATCCCTTCAATTGCTACACTGATGACATCTCCCGGTGACATAGGCCCTACTCCGGGTGGGGTGCCGGTGGCGATCACATCAAATGGCTCTAATGTCATAACGGATGAGATAAAGCTTACCAGGGAATATACATTAAAGATCATATTTGAGGTGGATGAAGATTGTTTTACCTCATTATTGAGTTTAGATGAGATCCTGAGGTTTCCTGCATTCTCGATATCAGTAATGATCCACGGCCCAACGGGGGCAAATGTATCAAATGATTTTGCCCTTGTCCATTGGCCATCCTTTTCTTGAATATCCCTTGCTGTTACATCATTAAAACAGGTATATCCAAGTATATAATCATTTGCTGACTCAAAGGGGGCGTCCTTACATCTTTTTGATATCACTATGGCCAGTTCCGCCTCAAAATCGAGCCTTCCTACCCCCTTGGGGTATATGATTGCTTCATCCGGCCCTATAATGCTAGTAGATGGTTTTAGGAATAGCACCGGCTCTGTTGGGACTTTAAGATCAAATTCTTTGGCATGGTCTCTGTAGTTAAGCCCTACGGCAACGATCTTTGTAGGCTCTACCGGCGCCAATAATCTCTTTATCTCTACAACTTCTCCGAGGGCCTTTTTATCAGGGTCAAATTTACAGATCCTGCCATCATTTTTCTTGGCACACCATATGATGTTGCCTGCTTTGGTAATGGCTCTGCCTATCTTCATTTAAAGGCCAGCACATCTGCCATAGTATAAAGACCAGGCTTTCTATCTGCAATCCATCTGGCGGCCCTCAATGCACCGAGAGCAAAATTTTCCCGTGAGGTGGCCTTGTGGGAAAGTTCTAAGCGTTCACCACTGCCGGCAAATATAAGGGTATGCTCACCCACGATATCACCTGCCCTGATAGTCTGTATCCCTATTTCATCTGCCGGCCTTTCACCTATAATTCCATATCGCTCATATCGCGCACATCTATCCAGATCAATTCCCCTTGCTTTGGCCACCTCTATGGCGAGCCTTTTTGCAGTTCCGGATGGTGCGTCTTTTTTGTGTCTGTGATGTGCCTCTATTATCTCCGCGTCGTATGAGTTATCAAGCAATTCAGCCATCAGGCCTGCCACCTTAAACATTACATTTACACCAATGCTCATGTTTGGGCTCATTACCACGGGTGTCTTAGCGGCCAGATTTTCTATAATGCTCCTTTCCTCATTAGAGAACCCTGTCGTGCCTATCACCATGGCCTTGCCTGCCTTGGCAGCAAAACCCAGATGGGAAACAGAGGCCTCTGGTATGGAAAAATCGATTATCACTGAAGCATCCTTAAATGAGAGGCTACAATCACTCGTTATGCTCACTCCTTGATGACCTATACCTAAGACCATCCCTGCATCCTTACCAATTATTGGGTGGCCATCCTTTTCCAGTGCCCCTGCTAGTTCCATATCTGGGGCATTGATAACCCTTTTGCATATGAGAGCGCCCATCCTCCCGCCTATTCCTACAACGCCGACTTTTATCATAGGTAATCACCCCTATATTATTTAATTATGAGTTATGAATTCTGAATTAAGAATTCATAATCTCTAATTTTTTATAAACTGCCATGCCCTTTCAAGGCATAACCGAGTATGAAAATATGGCATCTTCATACAAATTCTATCTCTGTGGGGCATATTTCCCGCGGGCCGATGAGCCTTACCAATACGTTGTAGAGCCCGTTCCCCGAACGGGCCGATGAGGGCATCGGCCCCTACTCATGACTCACGACTATTCTTAATCACCCAACACCCAAAACTCAACACTCAACACCTTTTTTTATATACATTTATAAGATCTAAGCACGCCGGCGAGTTTGTCCCGGTTAGAATCCGACATCCTACATAAAGGCAGTTTAAATTCCTCTTTTATCTTACCCATCATGGCCAACGCGGTCTTCGCAGGTATGGGGTTGGTCTCGATGAACATTGCATTGTGCATATCTAATAGTTCATAGTGGAGTTTTCTAGATGCGTCTATGTCTCCTTCAAGCCATTTTTTTATCATGGCAGACATCATCTTCGGCAACACATTTGCAGTCACTGATATTGCCCCTTTGCCCCCTAGAGACAGGATAGGCAGCGTCAACCCATCTTCTCCTGATAACAAGACAAAGTCATCAGCTGCCCCCTTTATAATCTGGGCACATTTCATAAGGTTTCCACTCGCCTCTTTTATGCCCACGATATTATCAATCTTTGAAAGCTCCACAACCGTTTGAGCGCTCATATCCAATCCTGTCCTGCCAGGGACATTATAAAGGATCTGGGGTATATCACAGGCAGCAGCTATGGCCTTATAATGATTGTACAGGCCTTTTTGCGTTGGTTTGTTGTAATATGGTGTAATTAGAAGTACGGCGTCTACCCCAAAGGACTTTGCATGGCGGGTCAGGCTTATCGCCTCATCAGTAGAGTTAGAACCCGTGCCTGCTATCACAGGCACCCTGCCGCCTGCAGTCTCCATGGTGATATCAATTACGCGTTCATGTTCTTTATGGGTAAGGGTTGCAGACTCTCCGGTGGTACCGCACGGGACAATCCCGGAGATGCCTTCGTCTATCTGGAATTTTATAAGATCCCGAAATGCCCCCTCATCAACCTTGCCGTCCTTAAATGGTGTAACTATTGCGACTATTGCCCCTGAAAACATATATTTTCTCCCCTCATGATATGAATTCCGGCACTATCTCGCCGGATATAAGGTCGTCGTATGTCTGTCTCTTGGTTATCACATAATATTTGGACCCATCCGCCAATACCTCGGTAGGTCTCGGCCTTGAGTTGTAGTTCGAGGACATGGTAAAACCATATGCCCCGGCACTCATTACAGCCAGCAGATCGCCCCTTGTAAACCTGGGCACATCTCTATCTTTGGCTAGAAAATCACCGGATTCACATATAGGACCTACCACATCAACCTTTTCCTTTACATCTTCTTTTATTTCTACAGGCCATATATCATGGTAGGCATTATAAAAGGAAGGTCTTATAAGATCGTTCATGCCTGCATCTACAATGATAAATGTCTTGTTAGGTGTCTCTTTTCTATAGAGTACCTTTGTCACCAGGATACCTGCATTCCCGACAATCACCCTGCCGGGCTCAAATACAAGCTTCAATCCGACTCCTTCCACCTCTTTTAATATTGCCCTGGAATAATCCTTTGGGGCAGGGGGGGTTTCATCAGAATATGTGATACCTAATCCACCACCGAGATCCAGATACCTGAACGCAAACCCATGCGGGCGCAGTCCGGATATAAGGATTTTAAGCCTATCTATTGCATCTATAAATGGCCTTACATCAGTGAGTTGGCTTCCAATGTGGCAATCTATCCCCACCACATCTATGTTTTTCATCTTACTCGCCCGCAGATACTGCTGGGTTGCCAATTCCAAGCTTATCCCAAACTTATCTTCTTTCATACCTGTAGATATATAAGGATGTGTCATCGGGTCCACATCAGGGTTTACCCTTATGGAGATAGGGACATTCTTATTTAGTGCTCCACCGCGGGCGTTTATCACCTCAAGTTCTTCTTCGCTCTCAATATTAAACATCATAATATCTGCGCCTATTGCCATATCGATCTCCTGGATGGTCTTCCCCACACCTGAATATACTATCCTTGAACCCGGGATGCCCGCCTTTATGGCCCTGTAGAGCTCACCTCCCGACACCACATCAGCCCCGATACCTTTTTTCGCCATGTAGGTAATAATGGCAAGACTGGAGTTTGCCTTCATAGCAAAGCACGTTTGATGGTCCGCCCCTTCTAGAGGCTCTTCAAATACCCTTAAGTGTCTCTCAATGGTCGGGAGGCTATAGCAATAAAATGGTGTGCCCACTTCATCTGCAATATCTTTTATTGCTACATCGCCACAACATAATCCCCCCTGCATGTAGATAAAATCGTGCATTTTTAGCCCCTTATTTACTCACAAGAACAGGCTCGGTCAACCAGAACGAGCCGCCTGTCTCTAAGGCTATACGGTATACCATATAATGAGATTTGGGAGCTACATCTTCGAGGGCCAGCTTCTTTGTGGTATCTGCAGATATTGCCACAATCTCCTTCAGGTCATCTTTGCAGTGAGGACATATCCCCTTTGGCTTTCCAAGCAAGATCGCCCTGTCTCCCTTTGCATTACACCTTATCTTTGCAACAACCTTTTCGCCTGAGAACTTTATGCTGATTATCTCTACAGGGTCAGGCGCCCCTGGTGGCAGGGGTGGCTTTTTTCTGCCACAGGCCGTGGGCATAAAGGTCAGAAGGACGATTATCAAGATTAAAAAGGCATGCCTATATGTCATGATCGATGGTTTCTAAGAGGCGGTAGGCCTCTTCAATAGACATTCTTACATTCTTTTTTGCAGTGCCGCCATAGCTCGTTTTTGCATCCACAGAATTCTTTGGGTCGATGTAGGGAAATATATCCTTGTCAAACTTGTCAGAAAACGTCTTGAATGCCTTCAAATCAAGGTCATCCATACCCTTATCTTTCTTTATCAAATACGCTATCATTTCCCCGGTTATACGATGTGCATCCCTGAAGGCCTCTCCTTTTCTTACAAGGTAATCTGCTATCTCGGTTGCGGTGGCGAACCCTTTTTTTAAGGCCTTTTCCATGGCATCTGTGTTGATTACTATCCCTTTTATTAAACCTGTCATTATGTCGAGGCAGGCCTTTATGGTGTCTGCTGTATCCATTACAGGTCTTTTGTCTTCCTGCATATCTCTATTATAGGCAAGTGGCAAGCCCTTCATCATAGTGAGCAAAGAGATAAGATTGCCGTAGACCCTGCCAACTTTGCCCCTGACCAATTCCGGGACATCAGGGTTTTTTTTCTGAGGCATGATGGAACTTCCGGTGCAATAATCATCCGGAAGCTCAATAAATGAAAATTCCTGAGAATTCCACAGGATCAGTTCTTCAGAAAGCCTGCTTAGGTGCATCATACAAATGGCGGATGCAGACACAAATTCTATAGCAAAGTCCCTGTCACTCACACCATCGATGGAGTTTTTGCAGGGGACTGAAAAGCCAAGATCTCTTGCAGTAAGATCCCTGTCAATAGGATACGATGTGCCGGCCAGAGCCGCACTTCCCAATGGAGAGATATTAACCCTTTCTATAATCTCGGAGAACCTCTTAAGATCTCTAAAAAACATCTCAAAATAGGCCAGAAAGTGGTGGGCAAACAAGACGGGCTGGGCATGCTGGAGGTGCGTCATACCTGGCATAATCACATCTATATTTTCTTTTGCCTTATCCAAAATGATTCTTATTATAGCTTTTAGGTCATTCCTTATTGTAAAGATCTCGTCTCTGATATAGAGGCGAAGGTCTGTTGCCACCTGATCATTTCTGCTCCTTGCAGTGTGCAGTTTCTTGCCGACGGGGCCGATCCTCTTTGTGAGTTCCGCCTCTATATTCATGTGCACATCTTCAAGCTCTGGGGCAAAGGTAAATTTGCCTGTTTTAATATCTGCCTCTATCGACTTCATACCCCCTACAATGGCATCCAATTCTGAGCCTTGAATTATCCCTGCAGAAAAGAGCATCTTTGCATGTGCGATGCTACCTTCTATATCCTGTTTATAAAGCCTGCCGTCAATGCTCACAGATTCGGTAAAGGTCTCCACCTCTTTATTGGTATTCTTACCAAATCTCCCACCCCATGGTTTTTTGGCCATCTTTTTTGTCCTTGTCTCTAATTTCAGGTCATTTAGCTCACTTAATATCTTAATTCCCTTAACGCCGCCATCCTTAGCCTCAAGGCATTCAACTTTATAAAACCGGCTGCATCCTTGTGATCATAGGTCTCGTCCTCCCCAAATGTAGCCAGGTCAGTATCATATAAAGACACCGGGGATCTTCTACCGGTAACAATACAATTTCCTTTATACAGCTTTAGCCTTACATCGCCGGTCACGCCGCCCTGAGATTCATCTATCAAACGCTGTAAGACGGTCCTTTCTGGCGAAAACCAGTAGCCATTATAGATAAGGGAGGCATATCTGGGCATAAGTTCATCTCGCAAGTGCATAACCTCTCTGTCCATTGTGATCTGTTCCATGGCCCTGTGGGCAACCCTTAGTATGGTGCCGCCTGGTGTCTCATATACACCCCTGGACTTCATACCCACATATCGGTTCTCTACCATATCTACCCTGCCTATGCCATTTGCACCTGCTAATGTATTAAGCTCGGCGAGTAAAGCAGCAGGGGTCAACTCTTTTCCATCTATAGCTATTGGGTCCCCGTCCTTAAAAGAGATTATTACAGTAGTAGGTATATCCGGTGCCTTTTCAGGGGAACAAGTGAGCAAAAACATTGCTTCATCCGGTCCATTCCACGGATCCTCCAATACCCCTCCCTCATAGCTTATATGTAACAGATTCCTGTCCATGCTATAAGGTTTTGTCTTTGTAACAGGGATATCTATCCCATGAGCGGAGGCATAATCTATCATCTTTTCTCTGGACCTGAGTTTCCATTCATCCATCTTCCATGGAGAGATGATCTTTATGTCAGGAGCCAGGGCCCAAAACGCAAGTTCAAAGCGCACCTGGTCATTACCTTTACCTGTTGCCCCGTGCGCCAGGGCATATGCGCCTTCTTTTTTGGCTATCTCTATAAGGCGCTTTGCGATTAAAGGCCTGGCCAAAGATGTGCCTAATAGATAAGAGCCTTCGTAGGAAACGTCTGCCCTGAATGCAGGGAATACATAATCCCTTACGAACTCCTCTTTAAGGTCTTCGATGTATATCTTTTCGGCGCCTGTTTTCTTTGCTTTTTCTTCTAGGCCTTCTAACTCCTCTGCCTGGCCTACATCTGCGGCATAGCAGATTACCTCATAGCCAAATTCATCTTGTAACCACTTCAAGATAACAGATGTATCCAGACCGCCGGAGTAAGCCAGTATCACCTTTTTCGCATCCATAATATCAATCCTCTTTCTTTTTTATCAGAGACTCCATAATAGCATTTTGTACGTAGAGCCTGTTTTGTGCCTGTTCCCATACTATTGACTTAGGCCCCTCTAAGACCTCTTCTGTAACCTCTTGGCCCCTGTGTGCTGGGAGACAATGCATAAATACTGCATCTGATAAGGCCAGGGTCATCAATGACGAATCGACCTGAAAACCTTGAAACGCATGCCCCCGGGCCGCCTTTTCCTTTTCCTGGCCCATACTTGCCCATACATCCGTGTTTATTGCTATGGCATCTTTTGCTGCCTGCCTGGGATCGTGCACTAATTTTATAGCAGCCCCCCTTTTTAAGGCAGAATCAAGTATATCTTTATCCGGGGCATACCCTTTTGGACATGCAATCCAAAGCTCAAAACCCAAGAGGCCGGCGGCATTTATCCATGAATTTGCCATATTGTTGCCATCACCTATCCAGGCTATCTTCTTGTGATCCAAGGGGCCAAACCTGGTGTTAAGTGTAAAACAGTCAGAGAGCACCTGACATGGATGGACAAGATCTGTAAGTGCGTTTACAACAGGGACGCTTGCTGATAAAGCCATTTCCTCTATCCTGGAGTGGGCGAATGTCCTCATGACTATACCATCACAATAGCCGGACAGGATCCTTGCCGTATCCTTTATAGGCTCGCCTCTTCCCATCTGGGAGGCCTCCGGGGTTAAGATGATCGGGTGTCCACCGAGGTTGAATATCCCCACCTCGAAGGAAATCCTTGTCCTGGTAGAGGACTTTTCAAATATCAGCACAATACTCTTGCCATCGAGAGACTTATCTGCGACTCCTTTCTTGAAGGCCTTGGCCCGTGTAAATATATAAGAAACATTTTGGGCCCCAAGGGTTGCAATGGAAAGAAAATCTCTTTTATTCAAGTCAGATCCCCTTTTCTTTTAACATAGTATCTATTATATCAACGGCCCGGTCAATCTCAGCAGTTGAGATAATAAGCGGAGGCACCAGTCTTAATATATGGCCCTTTATTACATTGAGCATAATCCCCTTGGTTAGCCCTTCCATTGGCATAAAGGATATATCGGTATCAAACTCTACACCTACCATAAGACCTTTCCCCCTGACCTCTGTAATACTGGGATGAACCTTTTTTAATTCACCAAGGCACTGCCTTAGATACAGGCCTTTTTGGAGACTGCTATCTGGTATGTCTTCATCTATCATAGTGTTAAGTGTGGCAATCCCTGCACTCATTGCCAAGGGGTTCCCCCCAAATGTAGACGCATGGTTCCCGGGCCCAAATGCAGATGCCACTTCGGGTTTGGCAATCACGGCGCCGACAGGGAATCCATTTGCCAGGGCCTTTGCCATAGTCATTATATCAGGGTCTGCATCCTCATACATATAGGCAAAGAGTTTACCTGTTCTGCTACATCCGGTCTGTATTTCATCGGCTACAAACAAGAGATTATGATTATCACACACATCCCTTACCTGTTTCAGATAGCCTGGGGGAGGGACTTGTATACCGCTTTCTCCCTGGATCGGCTCGAGCATGACAGCTGCTGTCTTATCATCAATGGCAGCTTCCAGTGCATTAATATTACCAAAGGCCACAGTTACAAAGCCGGCAGGCATGGGAGCAAACCCCAGTTTGAATCTAGCTTGGCCTGTAGCTGCCACAGTTGCCAGAGTTCGACCATGGAAGGATCCTTCCATGGTAATGATCTTGGTTTTGTGCCCCGGCTTTTTATTGTAGTATCGCCTTACCAATTTGATTGCCGCCTCATTTGCCTCTGCCCCTGAGTTACAGAAAAACACTTTCCCATCGAATGTATTCTCTGATATCAACCGAGCCAATCTAGCCTGCTGGGGTATGCTGTAGAGATTGGAACAATGAAATAACTCCCGGGCCTGGGTTGTCAGTGCCTCTACTACAGCAGGGTGGCAGTGCCCAAGACTACATACAGCAATGCCTGCTACCATATCCAGATAGCACTTCCCCTTATCATCCCACACCAGGCAACCTTTGCCCCTGACCAGGTTTACCGGTAACCTGGCATAGGTGTTCATTAAATAATCCATATATAGCTTCACCTCTTTACTATCTGAGTGCCTATACCGGAATCAGTAAATAATTCCAGAAGGATTGAATATGGTGCCCTCCCATCTATTATATGGGCCTTTGTTATGCCTTTATCCAATGCCTTTTTACAGCACTCAAGCTTTGGTATCATACCACCCGTAACCGCGCAAGTATCTATCAGCACAGGTATCTCTTTATAATCTATACTGGATATAAGCCTTCCGTCTCTATCTAAAACGCCTTTCTCATCGGTGAGGATAATAAATTTTTCAGCCCCTAAACTAGTTGCAATCTCTGCTGCAACCAAATCTGCATTTATGTTGTAGGTCTGGCCATTTGCTCCTACACCAAGTGGCGCTATGACAGGGATAAATCCTTCGTTTTCTACTGTATTTATAATCTTGGGATCTACCTTTGTCACCTCTCCCACGTAGCCCATATCTATAGGTTCGGATTCATTTTCATCTCGTGTGTTCTGCGGGATGCAGAGTTTTTCTGCCTGTATAAGCCCCCCGTCTTTGCCGGAAAGCCCTACAGCGCGACCGCCCTCAGTATTTATCAGATTCACGATATCTTTATTTACCCATCCTGCAAGGACCATCTCTACCACATCCATGGTCTTTGAATCAGTCACCCTTCGTCCGTTCACAAACCTTGATTCCATCCCCATTTGTTTCAGGACCTCTCCTATCTGAGGCCCGCCACCATGCACTACAGCTACATCTATACCCACATATTTAAGTAATGTTATCTGCTTGGCGAACATCTTTTTCAGTTCCGGGTCTGTCATGGCGTGTCCGCCATATTTTATTACCATTCTCTTGCCTTTAAAATCCCTTATGTAAGGCAAGGCCTCTATAAGTATCTTTGCCCTTTGTATGGCATGTTCCATAAAAACAACCTCTTTTGTACGAATGTCACCTTATTAGCATCCATAAACCATATATTCCAGTGTAAAAATAAAGGCTAAAGCTTAAAGGAGTAAGGCGAAGGATCAAAGGAGAAAGGTCGGTTGGTCTTAAATGTTAAGCTCCAGATACCACCACATCGTTCACGCCTTTCTAATGGTCGGGGAAGGTCAAACGTGATCTATACTTGCATCTGCAATACTAAACAAAAAACAGAAACGCCTTTTTTTTCCTATCCTCTTCTGATGGCAGGAAGAACATCTTATTCAATGTAAAATGGGAATAACGCTAGCCGGATATTGTTTTCTGGAGTCATCTGATCTCTAGCCTTCACGTATTTCATCAAAAAACGGCTTGCATCTCCCCTCAACACAGATAGCAGCATATAAATACATCGCCGCTGACCAAGATTGCCAATCAACTCCACGAGGGGTGCCATCCTGCGCCCTAAACCACTCGTTGAAACCAAATTCAACTTTTGCCTCCCGAGTCTGGCGCACAAGTTCCGTCAATGACATAAGTTTCTTCTCTGCCAGGCGAAATCTGTCCGTGGCCACAATCGCTGCCACATAGAAGCCGCAGACGAATGGCCAAATACCCCCATTATGGTACTCCCCCGGTAGATTGTATAGCTTGTATCTGGGACGCCAATCCGTGTCCTCGGGCTTAATGTAAGGGAAGTAGTTTGGGGGCAGGTCGAGTGCCAACAAGCCCTGATCACGTAATGCCTCGGTCTCGTCGTCAATCCACGAAACCATGGACTTCGCTCTTGAGGGGGATGCCAAGCCTGAGAGTATAGCCAGACTATTACCCAGAAGATCGAATCGTTCATCACTGAAGATTTTGTATGCCCATGTGGCGAAGTATGGTTTGTGAGGCAACACCAATCCTTCATGTACATGACGGTGTTGAACCTCACCCTGGATTGTGAATCGATCCATGTCATGTTCGAAATGGTTGGCTCTATCATGTTGTCCATACAGACGGAGGTAGCTGTAAACAATGGTATTCACATATAAACCATAACCCAGTACCCACTGTTCATCACGCCAATCGCTGGTGGGTAACTGACTAACCAGGAATCGATCCGCCGGGCTTTGATATTCCATCCAGGTCATGGCTTTGCAAAGCGCATCTTCAAGAAAGTCCGTCTCCCCGGTAGTTTTTCGGTAGATACCTAGAATGAGAATAAAGAGAGGTGTGGTATCGCTGGCACCACGGTCATCGGGGTCGTGAATAAGGCCGGGCATGTGGCCCAACCGGCTCTGGTTCTTGGCCAGCGTTTGCAGTACCCGTCGCAGGCTTTTGATAAGCTTCCTATCTCCACTTGCCAGAATACCAAGCCCACAGATCATCAGATCACGGGTATAGGGCTCCGGATAACCATATCCAGCCGTTCGCGGCAATGAAAAATACGGGCCGCGCGAGTTATTAAGCAAGACTGTCAGGGCTGCTTTCTTTGCCTCATCAACCTTAGCGTGCTGTTTCGTGTTCATATTATGATATCCCCAGCCTTTCTGAAACGATCTGTACGAATCTTTTAGCCACGACCCGGTAATCGTAGTCCTCTACCACTCGCTTTCTGCCTGCCTCCCCCATGCGCCGGCGAAGCCCGGGATTCTCCATCAGGTCCATGAGGTAATTGGCTATATCATACACACTGGCCCGGTAGTCAACCGTGTGAGGATTCTGAAAGACCACCCGATGGTTAGGCTCAAAGCCAGATTCCTCGCCGACCACTGTCTCCCTCGTAATAACCTCCGTGGCAGCAGAGGCCAGGAAGGCGGTTTCTCCATGTACAAGGGTATCTGTCATACCCATGGCATTAATACCCGGTACCGGGGTACCACATGCCCCTGCCTCCACCTGAGGCATGCCGAATCCCTCCAGACGTGACGGAGAGGCATAGATATCACACGCATCCATGAGATAGGGCATGAAATTTCTTGATACAACATTGGTGGTATAGATGACATTCTTCTCAATGCCAAGAGAATGGGCCAGCTGTAGATCCAGAAGATTCTGTTTCAACGTTCGTGGCTGCGGCCAGACTTTACAGACGTATTTCCAGGCAGGGGCTTTGGTATCGATGATTGCCAGGCCCTGCATTACTTCCTGGGCGCCTTTAGAGGCGGCATCCCCACCAACGGTTAGGATCATGATATCTTCAGGTGAAACGCCTAAAGCTTCGCGAACGCATGAAATTTTCGGATCTTTCTTATCACGCGGTATGAACGAATCAGTGTCCACACCCACTGGCAGAACCTCAATGTTTTTGCCGTTGAGACCATCCCGAATATAGACATCCTTCACCCAATTTGACGTGACCAGGATAAGGGGTAGATCGTTCAAAATCTCCTGATAGTTAGCTATATACCCATCGGCAACCAGCCAGGGCACCGGTTGGACTCCGTACCGTTGGGGATGGAGAACCAGATGCGGTACATGCCCCCAGAGAAGTTGCCTTGATCTTCAGCTTCTTCTGTACCATCTTCAGCTTCGATGCCTGCTGGATACCGCGCAGGCTCGTGAGGATCGGGTTGAAAAAGTAAAAAAGAAGAAGAGAGATATACTCATCACAATGCAGCTTACGATTAGGATGATCCTCCTTGCTATGAAGCTCTTTCAACACGCTGAAA
>Ga0114918_10001027_pt1 | contig 24624 bp, 23 predicted proteins | sample LantaG_FD_87015 | JGI IMG/M metagenome (GOLD analysis project Ga0114918, IMG submission 87015) | Deep subsurface microbial communities from Baltic Sea to uncover new lineages of life (NeLLi) - Landsort_02402 metaG | ecosystem: Environmental > Aquatic > Marine > Oceanic > Sediment | place...
AACACTTTTTTTATCTCTCTTCTCCTCCCTTTTTTTTGCAAAAGAGGGCCGGAGGGAATTTTTAACCTTTATCTAATAACCTTAACTGTCCACGGCAGACCGTATTTGTTCAAATTTTCCATAAATGGATCAGGGTCAAGCTGTTCCACGTTAAAAACTCCCTGTCCCTTCCATATTCCCTGAAGCATAAGCGCCGCGCCGATCATCGCCGGAACGCCTGTTGTATAAGAAATCGCCTGCGACTTTACCTCGCGGTAACACTCAGCATGATCGCATACGTTATAGATATAGATTTCTTTCTCCTCTCCCGCCTTCACGCCTTTCATCATGCATCCGATATTCGTTTTTCCGGTATAATTCTCGCCTAAAGACGATGGTTCCGGAAGCAAGGCTTTTAAAAACTTTAAAGGCACTATTTGTTTTCCGTCATATTCTATCGGGTCGATCCGGGTCATACCCACGTTCTGTAAAACCCGTAAATGTGTGAGGTATTCCTCTCCGAACGTCATCCAGAACCTTATACTCTTCAATCCTTTAATGTGTTTTACCAAAGATTCCAGTTCTTCGTGATACATAAGATACATTTCACGTTCTCCGATCTCCGGAAAATTAAACGTTTTGTGTTCCGATAAGGGATCAGTTTCAATCCATTTGTCCTCAAACCAATATTTTCCCCGCTGTGTGATCTCTCGGATGTTTATTTCCGGGTTGAAATTTGTAGCGAACGCTTTTCCGTGAGAACCCGCGTTGCAATCCATAATGTCTATCGTATGGATCTCGTCAAAATAGTGCTTCATGGCATAGGCGCAAAAAATATTGGTCACCCCCGGATCAAACCCGCATCCCAAAAGCGCCATAAGCCCTTTTTCTTTGAACCGCTCCTGCAAATCCCACTGCCACTTATAACAGAATTTAGCCTCACTCGGTTTTTCATAATTCGCGGTATCAAGATAATGCGTCCCGGTTTTGAGACACGCGGCCATAATGGAGAGATCTTGATAAGGAAGCGCGACGTTTATAACTAAATCCGGACCGAACTTGTTAATAAGTCTTACAACTTCTTCCGTTTTATCCGCGTCTAAAGACGCGACCTGAATCGGACGTTCAATAAGCCCCGCAATCTTCTCACATTTACTGAGAGTTCTGCTCGCCAAACAAATGTCGCCAAAAATTTCCGCGCGCAGCGCGCACTTCTGAGCGACAACGCTCCCCACACCTCCCGCTCCTATGATCAAAACTTTTTTCATGTCGATTCCTTTCACCTTTCATATTAAGTTTCCCGATCCCGAAAATTACCCCAAACTCACCAAAGTGAAATTAATTCTATCAAATGCCTCCAGCGCTGTAAACAGCTAAATTCCCCCCCCTATACACCCGCGAATTAAATAGGGACGTCTCCCATTTAATTAATCGATTAAATAGGAACATAAAAATGCTTGAATTATACCGGGAATCCCGGTATAATTATAATGTACTGGGAATCCCGGTATAAAGGAGACAATATACTCATGAAAATACATCTGCCTAATAGCGCGTTTTTAGGTAATATTGACCCGTTTTTGAGAACATTGGATGTAACGAGTCCCGATAAACTAAAAATAACGACTAACAAAAAATGGATATCTATCCATCCGGTAGTTTTATCTATGGTAGGCGCTATCGGCTTAACGGTTAATCCTTTAAAGATCAACTTTGAAAAACCGAAGGCCGCATCTAAACATTATTTAAAACGAATGGGGCTTTTTAAACTTTTAAAGATACCTTCCGACATGAAAATAATAGAGCATGATCCGGCGGGGCGGTTTATTCCCCTAACCCAAATAACTGATTCAATGGCTTTAACCAAGTTTATTACAGATATGATCCCGCTTCTTCATCTGGGATCAGACCATGCGGAACCTATTCGCTATATCGTTAGTGAATTAGTTCGAAATGTATTGGAGCATTCGTTATCCTCTGACGGCGCGCTCGTCTCAGCGCAATATTATGAAAAAAGTAATTCCATAAGAATAGGCATTGCCGATACAGGCATTGGTATCAGAAAAACGATCAGTCAATCCCATAACGCGAAAAGTGATTTAGAGGCAATCCGGCTTGCGCTAACTCCTGGGATTACCGGCACTACCAAAAAAGAAGGCGGCACCGAACTTAACGCGGGAGCGGGATTATTTTTCATTAGATCAATCGCTAAAGTAAACCGTAACTATTTTATGATCTATAGCGGTCAAGCTATGTATAAATTGTTGAAAACCAGACTAACACACAAAAACATATCTTTGCACGGGGATCCTTTCGCGGACAGATTTTCTAAAGAAGAAAATTTTCCGTTCTGGCAAGGAACCGCTGTCGGAATTGATATTTCTTTAGGCACAACAAAAGAATTCGGAGCTTTGTTGGACCTCATTAGAAAAACCTATACAAAAACCGTAAAAGAAAGAAAAAAATCAAGACTCAAAAGGGCAAGGTTCATATGACGGAAATTAAATTATTCAAAATCGCGGGAGAGTTCGCGGAAAACAAAGATTTCGCGCGAGATGTACGAATACAAAAAATAATCCCGGAACTTGATAAGGGCGGGGAGATCATTCTGGATTTCGAGGGTGTCCGCGGCGCGACACAGTCTTTCGTCCATGCCCTTATCAGCGATTTGCTGAGAAATTACGGATGTGAAGTGCTTGATAAAATCAGTTTTAAAAATTGTAATGAGATTGTACAGAAAATAATTAATATCGTAGTCGAATATATGCAGGAAAGCGATTAGTTACGTTCCTATTTAATAGACTAATTAATTGGGAGACGTCCCTATTTAAAAAGGGAGACGTCCCTGTTTAAAAACTTTCGGGAATTTTTCTGGGAGGGTTTCGGCAAGGTAAAGACCTATCAATTGATGCCCTCTTTTATAGGGATGCGTATTATCGTGATACCATTTGATATCGGGGCGGGCAATATAATTTTCTCTCATAAGCGGATAAAGATCTATGTATTCCACGCCGGTTTCTTCGAGAATCTCTATTAAAACATCCTGTGCTCTTCTATGTATATCAGTATATTCCGCTCGAAGCTGTTTTTCTCTCGGAAAAATAACGGCTACAAATTCCGAACCGATCTTTTCGGCAAATTCTTTGAGTTTTCTGATATAAAGCGCGGTATATTTTTTGTTTTCTTCCGAGACTTCACTATATCCGTCCGGCGGCAATCCTGCTAAGTCGGATTTTTTACGAAGCAGTTCCGTATACACGCGATAGAGAAAAGATAACGTTTTAGATCTTCTTAAAAATTGTTTCGTTTTCAGCTTAACATTTGTATTTTTCCCCATTGATTCATCGTCCAAGTATTTATAGAGCGTCCAATTCGACCTTTCAGGATCAAACCGTCTCAAATGAGTATTCTGAAACAAATCATTTATACAAAATCCTAAAATTATCAGTTTTGTATTATATTCATTTCTATATTTACTCTTCAGCCAAAAATACTCTTGTATGGTATTACTGGATCCGACCCCGAAATTAAGAGCCGTTATCCCGGTTTTGTCTTCAAACACCGCGTCCATAGTTTCATCATTATCAACCGAAACCCCTTCTACGATAGAATCTCCCAAAAAAATCACACTTTTATCCAACTCTTCATACTCTTCTTTTTCCCTTAATCCTTCGGAATTGGTAATAAAAGTGTATTTATTGTCTCTGCTAACGAGGAGAACATTCACGTTCGATTTATGCCCGAAAACATATTCTTTATCCAGTTCGTCGCTGTATACTTGTCTATACCTATCGAATAAAACCCGGTTGGCAGGTTTTACATAATGATAGTATTCCACGCCCCATAAAAAAAGTTCCATCATACCAAAAGACATAACAAAAATGATCCCGATCAAGACAAATCGCGCCGTCAACCGATGAGTTTCAAACCAATTCATTTTATCCATAATTCTCCCATTTACCCTCTCTCAAAAAAAATCCCACATCCACAATTATGCATCATTCCATGAACAATTCAAGCATTAATTCGTACGTGGGGCACATCACATATGCACTACAAAATAGAAAACATCAATCGATGGTAAAAAAATCCCGGGTCAAGCCCGTGATAGCAAAGCTCGCGAATCCGCCACATAAACCAATCAGTAGGAACATGGCACGCCGTGCTCCTACGCGAAGGAATCAGAAAGAGGTTGTTTCGTAGCGCGGGTTAAAAAACTTTTATTTCCTCGACCATGAGTATGCTTCCCAGCGCTTTTTCGGCGCATTCGGGAGATAATATTTCAAATTTAATGTTATCAATACGGCTGGTATCCACAAAATCAAACGTTTCTTTTTCAATGTTTATCGAGAACGTTTTCCATTTATTCGTAATGTTGTCCAGATAGATATCCGGACAACATCTTGACGTGCGGTCTCTTAAGACAAACCTGATCGATTTTATTTCTTCATGCGCTTTTATTTTGAACTGTATGAACTTATTGCGCAGATTTTGAGGCTGGGTAAAACTTATTTCAAGCGCGTTTTCCGTCTCTTGGCGACTTTCAAAAATAATTCTGTCCGAATTATACCATTTTTTTAAGATCTCAATCGCGGGTTTATTCATTGGGGTAAAACCGCGATCATTCTTGCCTCCGCCATATATCATTGGTTTAAAATTCCACCAATAAACCCCTTTGACCCATTTTCGCCACCAGACAACTTCAAAGAATGCGGTATAACATCTCGCCTGCACGTCAATATCAACTTTGCCTTCGCCACCTTTCCACGGCTCGCGCGCCGCCGACGCGGAACTTGAGTATCCGATTTCCGTGAATATTACCGGTTTTTTTATTTTCGAATGCCATGCTTCTATTTCCCGCATCCAAAACCGCCAGCCGGATTTAATCTCTTCAATTGTCGGAGAAGATTCTTCCGTAAGAGGAAAATAGGCGTTTATCCCCGCGTAATTCAGATCTTCCCAAAACTCAATATTTCTATAATTATCCCAATGAGCGGCATATGTTAACTTCCCTGAATATATGTTTCGTATTTTTGAGATCAAGTCCTTCCAAAACTCTGTTTTCAGGCTCGCGAAAGATAGTTCCGTCCCTATACAAAATATTTCGACGTTATTTTTTTCGGCAATTTCGGCATATGGAATAATAAATTTTTCATAATTTTCAAACCATTTTTCCCATGACGCGTCATCCTGAAAACCAATATCCTGCCGGCAATAATTCCCGCCTCCTTCGTTTAAAACATCTATATGAGGCTTCAGCATCACTTTAAGTCCGGCCGCGCGCGCGGTGTGTATCGCCTTTATCACACTGCTTTTCCTCGGCGTACGTTCGGTTGGTCTGATCTTAAAGGAATTGTATCGCGCTTGATATTCCGTCACATTGATCTGAACATACCCGGCAAACATATTCCGAAACATGCCGAGAGCCTGCCGGGCGCCGGAGGAAGAAAACTTATCTTTTGACCAGCATGTAAAACACACACCTTTTTGAAATTCGTCTACATCGTTGAAAGAAACGGCTAAGGCGGAAACGCTTAAATTTAGAACGAAAAATACAAATATCACTACGGTCAAGTTTTTGCTGAATACCTTTATGTTTTTGAACACTTTTTTTTCTTTCTATATTGTACGTCGGGTTAAAAGCAACCGCTGTCGGAGCGCGTCGAAACATACACTTATCAGCAGATACTGAAGATGAAAATTTAAGTATAGTTATTTCTTTCACGTTTTCAAGCTTGTTTTTGAAATTATTTTTTTGAACTTAAAATGCGTCCCGGAATGGAAAGGCAAAAATCAATTGTCTTACTTTGTCTCGGAATGATGGATGACTATGTTCGCTTTTTCCGTAGTTACCAAAATTTCTTTTGTATTTATCGGCTTTATCAATAAAAATTCTTAGGCGCTAAACAGCGTCCTTTACTCCGACATAATACCCTCCGGAATAAAAATCGTCGGGATTCAGACCTTTTTGCGCGAGTTTACTTCGTTTTTTTCGTCTTTTTAATCCGTGCTTAACTTTGTTTTTATTTCTCTCTTTAAGTCCCATAATTTTTCCCTTTCAAAAATTCGTGTTATAAAACGTTTTTAGTTTATTTGAGGATTCGGGGAGTTTTCTCCGACTTCTCATCCTGACGGAAGCGAAGGATCTCCGGTTAATTTCCCAAAAGTATCTATAGAGATCCTTCAGCCCTTTGGGCTTCAGGATGATGGGTCGGAAAGTTCCCCGGCCCATCATCTAAATATTCGCCTTTTTCCCAATCACCTTCCATGGAGATAGAATCTCCTTCTCCGTTTATGTGAACATATTTTCCTTTCCCGTGAAACTTGCCGTTTTTGAATTCTCCTTCATATCTATCTCCATTTGAAAACGTCATTACCCCGCGCCCGTTCGGCGCGCCGTCACGCATCTCGCCTTCATACACGTCTCCGCTCGAGAAAGCGTAAACTCCTTTGCCATGCGGAAGACCGCCTCTAAACTCGCCTTCATATTTAGTTCCGTCTTTTTCAAAATACACGCCGGCTCCGTCCATCATCCCATCTTGAAACTCGCCCGCGTATCTCGATCCGTTACGCCACACAAGCGTCCCTTTACCATGAAACTTACCGTTTTTAAAATCCCCTTCATATTCCGAGCTGTCCGGCAGGGAGGTTTTGCCGAAACCGTCGCTTATTTCCGCCGCTGACGAACAAAAGCCCGCGAACATACAAAGCATAAATATTGCCGCGCGCGCGATAAAACTTTTTCTTTTCATTTTCATTTGCGTATTTTTGAACAGTTTGCTAAGCATCATTATGTTTATGTTATACTGCCACCGCAAAAAAGGCAACCGAAACTAAAGAAAGAGTAAAAACTCCGGTTATCAATAATGTTCGTCAAATATTATTTTTTTTCCAAACAAAGCCGTGTATGCTATAACATACGCGGCCGCGCTTACTCCAAGATAGGCGGCTCCTCCCGCTTTACTGCCTTTGAGGATTATTTTTTTAGCCTTAAAAAAATCATGACCGTCAGGACCGATCAACCCGGCAATGCCGGTTATAACTTCCTGAGCGTCGGGTCCCACCGCTGAAACTTTTATTTCTTCGTTTTTATTGATGTTAAGCGCTCTTACCTCTATATCGCTTTCGGCATTTACTTCCGCCTTTTTAAAATGAATTAAAACGGTTGATTTTTTAAATTTGACAAATTTCGAAATGGGCGTGGATACGTATAAATCAATACCTTTAGGATAAAGCACTTCTAAATACGCTATCGCTCTTTTACCCGTGTGGTATTCATAAAAATTCATTCCTTCTTTCTTTTCATTATTCGCTTTTAATATTCCTTCGCAAAACTTTAAAGCGGTTTTCTTTCTCGCGTTTTTTACCATTGAAGCGACAAACGGTCCCGTATACCAAGGCCAGAGTCCGCCATTATGATAATGCCCGACAAACTGCTTAAACCTGTATTGGTGCAGTTTTTGACATCTAAAAGTTTCTTCCGAAAAAAATGGATAATGCGCGGGAATTAAGGGATATTTATTAACAGAAATTTCTTCAATAAAATTCACGATCTTTACGATCTGTTTCTGGGAGGGTAGCCCCGCGAGAATCGCGAGTATGTTACCGAACGCGTCAAATATTCCTTGCGGATAATTAAATGAAACCTTATCTCGGCTCGACGCGTAAAAAAAATGTATGTAATATCCTGTTTTTTCAAAATTGAATTTGTTTGTCATATTCGAATAAATGTATTCCCTGTCTTTATCCAAATTTTCTATCCAGAACCTTTCATTGATCAGCTTTTTTACGCGTTCAGCTTTTTCAGCGTAATAAACGGATTTTTTTTTATTGCTCTTATTAAGAACCTTTGAATACTCTTTGACTGCCATATACCACAAAACCTCATCGTAAAGAACAACTCCCTGCTGAAGATATTCGTCCGCCCAGTTTCCCGCCCGAGGTATAAATAAAAGTTCGTATTTTTTATTTTCCCACGTATTCTCAAGATACGAAAAAGCTTTCTCAATCGACTCGAAATGATCCTCTAATATTTTTTCTTTGGGATAACGGTACGCGAATCTTATACACCCTATGATATAAAGCGCTGTCGAATCTACCCTTGGATTGATTATTCCATAACTTACTTTTCCATCGAAAGATACGTTGCTTGGGATAGCGCCGTCATCTCTTTGATGAGCGGATAGTGTGCGGATACTGTCTTTACATCCTTTAATAAGCGTTCGATCTCCGGAAAGAATACTTGCCATAAATATCCAAAAAGCATCTCTCGCGAAGACACTCTTGTAATTATCTTTGTTACACAAAGAGGCAAAAAACCCGATATTTCCGTATTCAGGTCCCGCCAATAAACTTTTCAGTAAGTCCACAGACTTAGTGTATGCTTCTTTAAATATTTTACTTTCCATTTGTCTCTTTCCAAACCCCGTTTATTTGGATATCATAGATTATACAGCCTGCGTTTGTCAACAAATGCCGTAAATCGACATAAATTTTCATATAAAATGGAGCGTGTAGCTTATACCCTACTATTCCACTTAAGTGAACGGGATTAGCGCTTTTTTGGGAAATATGTTATATTTGTACGCGGGATTAAAAATTTTTAAAGACCAAAAAAAATCATTTTTCAATTATGAATAAAAAAAAGATAGTTGTTGTAGGAGGCGGACCTGCCGGAATGATGGCGGCAATAACCGCCGGAGAAAACTGCCATAACGTTATTTTATTAGAAAAAAATCACATGTTGGGTAAAAAGCTTCTTTTGACCGGTAATTCACGATGTAATTTGACCAATAGCCGGGGACTTGATTCTTTTCTCTTAAACTATTCAAAAAACGGCGCTTTTTTGCGAGACGCTTTTAAACAGTTTTTTAATCGGGATCTTATCCGTTTTTTTGAAAAGCGCGGCATGGAATGTATCTCTCGCGGGGAAAAAAGAGTGTTTCCGCGAGATGATAAAGCGCAAAGTGTTCTTGAAATATTAAAAAACGAACTTTTACGCACCAAAGTCTCTATTTTTTATAATTCGCCTTCCGGGAATATCGTTTACTCAAAAAAACAAGTTACCGGCATAAAACTAGAAAACGGCAAAATTATCTCTTGTGATGCCGTCGTATTAGCGACCGGCGGAATATCGTATCCCGAAACGGGTTCCACCGGCGACGGGTTTAGCTTCGCCAAAGAGTCAGGCCACACCATAGTACCGCTAAAACCCGGACTCGTCCCCCTTGTCATTAAAGAAAAATATCCTTCAAAGCTAAAAGGACTTTCTTTACGAAACGTTACTATTGACATTTTTTGCGACAATCATAAAACGGTATCCCGGAAAGGTGATATTATCTTCACTTCGCGCGGGGTATCCGGTCCGCTGATCTTGTCAATAAGCGGATTTGTATCAGATTTGTTAACTAAAAACAAAACTCTCACGATGAAAATAGATCAGTTCCCGGATATGTCAAAAGAGGAGTTTTCCTCTTTCCTCAGCAAACTTCTAAAAAAACACGCTTCTAAAACCATAAAAAATACTTTAAGAACTCTCATTCCTCAAAGACTCTGTGATCTTTTTCTTGAAATAACCCCTATAGATGAAACTAAAAAATCGAACCGGTTAACAAAACAAGAAGGTTTTCTCTTTGCCTCAATGTGTAAAGCTTTTCCCCTAACCATATTAAAAACCGCGGAAATAACTGAAGCCATGATAACCCGCGGCGGTATCTCGCTTAAAGAAATCGACCCCCGCACCATGGCCTCACGCCTAATCAGAGGGCTATATTTCGCGGGTGAAATAATTGATATCGACGGCGATTCCGGCGGCTACAATCTTCAAGAAGCTTTCTCAACAGGATATTTAGCCGGACTAAGCGCGTCGAAAATTAGAGACACGTCTCGATAATATCCGCGTTTTATCATAAAACTGTTGACAAAAACCCTTTTTAGGGATAGATTAATGGGTAATATACGTTATTTTAAGTTCGTTTAAGTCATTTTACAGATATTAAAACTAAAAATGGGAGTTGAAATGGTTACGAATCCTATTATGACTACCAGAGAATTAGCGGCTTATATCAAATTGAATGAGAAAACCGTGATACGTATGGCTCAAAATGGCAAGATTCCGGGAGTAAAAGTCGGGAATCAGTGGCGATTTCATTTGGCGGCCATAGATAGATATCTGCAGACAGATCTAATGGAATCCTCAGATAACGATTTAGATCTAATCATACGCACGAAAGAAGATGCCGTCCCATTATCAAGATTAACCGGATCTAAATTTATAGAGCTCCATTCATCGGCGCGGACATTGGATCAGGTACTTACGCATTTAAGTAAAATCGCTTATGACAGCGAATTGACTTTTAATAAGAGCATACTTTTAAAAGAACTCAAACAGAGGGAAAAAATGCTAAGCACGGCTGTAAGCGGCGGAGCGGCTTTTCCTCATCCGCGGCATCCTTCTCCGAAATTATTTAAAGAACCTAAAATAATTATTGTTCGTTCAAAAACAGGAATCGACTTTGATGCCCCTGATAAACAGCCGGTGAATATGTTTTTTATGCCTTGCGCGCCCAACGAATTTGTTCACATTAGATTGTTAGCGAAAATTTCCAAATTGCTTCATTTTTTCGGCGGGGTCGATAAATTCATGAAAGTGGAAAGCAAAGATCAAATAATACGGCTGATACTGCAATTTGATAGGCAATATTTATTTTCCGGCAAAAGGAGGAACTGAAAATGAAAGTAACGGATTATCTTAGAGAAAATCAAATGGATTTGAACCTTACGGCATCGAGCAAGGAAGACGCCATAAGAAAACTGGGGATTTTGTTAAAAAACGAAAAAACGGTATCAGATTACGGCCAATTTATTAAAGATATTTTTGAAAGAGAGGCGTTAAGCTCCACAGGAATCGGACATCATATCGCTATTCCTCATACCCGCACCAATACCGTAAAAGATTTCGTTATTGTGTTCGGAAGAATTAACGATGGATTAGAATTTGACGCGTTGGACAAAAAGCCTGTTAAACTGATATTTCTGATGGGAACACCTAAAGAAAAAGGGTTGAGTGATTACTTGAAGATACTATCTTCACTTACCAGGCGTTTGGATAAAGAACCTTTCAGAGAACAACTATTAAACGCGTCTACGCCGAAAGAGGTTATAGAAATCTTTAGAAAAGTGGACTGTTAACAACAGGAATTTTTAACGCATGCAGATTTTATTTTTGACAGGCTTAATGCTGGCGTGTGGATTCATCGGCGGGAAGATAAGTAATCGTTTAAAATTTCCCGCTGTCGTCGGATATCTTATCGCGGGGCTCCTCATGGGCCCCTCTTTTCTTAATCTTCTCAACCTCGAATTGTTAAAATCCATGGGCGTATTCACAGATTTCGCCTTGGGAATCGTCGCGTTTATAATCGGCAGTGAAATGCGTTTTAGTACGCTGAGAAAAATGGGAAAAGGTATTGCGGCAATTATTTTTTCCGAGTCTTTCGGGGCTTTCGCGTTGGTGTTTGCCGGTGTTTATCTATTAACTCATAAGCTGTATCTGGCACTAATATTCGGAGCCATGGCGCCCGCGAGCGCTCCCGCCGGAACTGCCGTAGTATTGCAAGAATATAAAGCGAAAGGTCCGCTGACTAACGCTCTATATGCTGTCGTAGGATTAGATGACGGGTTAGCAATCATGATTTACGCTTTCGCGGCGGCTTTGGCAAAAATATCAATAACGGGGTCTACCGAATCCTTTTTGTCTATAGTAAAGGGCCCTATGATTGAAATCACCGGCGCCATAATATTGGGCGGATTTATTGGTTTTATTTTGGGATATATCGCGCGAAAAATACATAGCAAGAAAGAAATATTGTCCGTTTCTTTATCAGCAGTTATGATCTGTTCAGGGATTTCAAATTATTTTCATTTTTCGCTTATTTTAGCGAATTTGAGCTTGGGTATAATCTTCGCGAATCTTTATCTGCATGCCAACCGCAGATCAGTTGAAAGTTTTAACTTTATTTCTCTACCCATATATACGATCTTTTTTGTTATCGCGGGCGCGTATCTGCAAATTTCTCTTCTTCCGGCTATGGGATTATTGGGTATACTATATATAATCTGCAGAAGTTTGGGATTGATGGGCGGCGCTTACTTCGGCGCGGCAATTTCAAAATCGAATCCTGTTCTCCGCAAATATTTAGGATTCGGAATATTGTCTCAAGCCGGCGTAGCTATAGGTTTGGCAATTATGGCTACACGGGATTTTTCGGTGTTAGGTCAGACAGGGAAAGATTTAGCGGTTTTGGTTATAAATACTATCGCGGCAACTACGATAGTGTTTGAAATAATCGGTCCTATAGCGACTAAGTTTGCCATTCGCAGGGCAGGTGAAATCGGTAAAGCAAAATAAAAACGAAAGTCCCCAGACTTTCAGAAAAAGGGTGAACACATGGATCCGCCTCTACAAATGCGGCGGCACAAATGAATTGGAGGAAAAAATATGGAACTTTTGGTTATAATTCTTAATAAGGAAGAATATCTTGAGAAACTAACGTTTTTACTTGTGGAAGCGGGTATCAGCGGAGCTACTATTTCAGACTCCGAAGGTATCGGACATTATCTGGCTTACGAAGTTCCCATATTCGCAGGATTAAGACAACTGATGGGGGAAGGAAAAACCACAAATAAAACTATATTGGCAACTTTGGATAACGAAAAAGTTTTTGACAGACTTAAAGAATTGCTCAAGGAAGAAAATATAGATTTCACCAAGGCGGGAGTAGGTATTATGGCCACCGTACCTATAAACAAAATCATAAAATCAGATGGAGATTTTGAGTAACATGTTCAGCGCAATCACACCTTACAAAAAAAAGAGGACTTAGGAGTTCATTGCAACCCGGGCTTACACTCGCGGAAACTTGAATCTATAATTACACTCCAATATCTTCATTCCAAAGCTTTGGATTGTTTCTAATAAAATCGTCCATGAGCGATATACATGTTTTGTCTTGTAAAACTTCAAGTTTTACTCCTCTTGAGCGAAGAAACTCTTCTTCACCCATAAATGTTTTATTTTCCCCGATCACGACATGCTTGATACCATAGAGTAATATTGCCCCGGAACACATTGAACAAGGTGAAAGGGTTGTATACAACACGCATTTCTTATATACAGCCGCCGGTTGACGTCCCGTGTTTTCTAACGCGTCCATTTCACCATGCAGAATCGCGCTTCCTTTCTGCACACGCCTGTTATGTCCTCGTCCGATTATTTTACCCTTATGAACAATAACCGACCCGATAGGAATACCGCCTTCCGCCAATCCCTTTTTCGCTTCTTTTACAGCCGCTTTAAAAAAATCATCCATAATTCCCCCTAAATAGGGACGTCTCCCAATTAAATTAAATCAATAAAAAGTCGACCCTTTTTCTCTTTTCTCCGCACACCTTACCATCCCGGGATTCACTTTTAGTGAATATCCGGGGTTTAATTCAATTAGATGCTCCCTATTTACTAAACTAATTTAATGGGAGACGTCCCTATTTAAACATTCTGGTGGCTGTTACGGCTCGATTCCATGTTTCTATTGTTTTTTTGTGTGTTTCGGCATTGAATTTGGGGATGTACTTTTTTCCCTCTATCCAATTTTTTTCTATATCATCTTTGTTTTTCCAGTATCCTGTGTGGAGACCGGCAAGGTACGCGGCGCCTAAGGCGGTTGTTTCGGCAATGGCTGAAGAAACTACCGGAATATTCAAAATATCGGCCTGGGTCTGCATTAGGAAAGAATTTACTGAAGCTCCGCCGTCAACTTTCAAAAGCTCTATCTTTTTTCCCATATCCTCTTCCAGCGCTATAAAGAGGTCCCTTGACTGTAAAGCTATGCTATTCAAGGAGGCTCTGATAATATGCGCCTGAGTCGTTCCTCTGGTAAGTCCGAAAATCGCGCCGCGGGCGTTCGGATCCCAATACGGCGCGCCGAGTCCGACAAACGCCGGGACAAAACTTACACCGCCGGAGTCGGGTTCTGAAAGCGCCATTTTTTCCGAATGCGCCGCTGTTTTAAGTATTTTTAATTGATCTCTTAGCCATTTGATCACCGCGCCTCCCACAAAAATCGAACCTTCCAGAGCGTATTCCATACCGTCGCCTATATTCCACGCGACTGTAGTCAACAGTTTATGTTTTGAAAAGACCAGTTTTTTGCCGGTATTGACAAGCATGAAACATCCCGTGCCGTATGTATTCTTTACGTCGCCTTCTTTAAAACAAGCTTGACCGAACAAAGCCGCCTGCTGGTCACCCGCCGCGCCGGAGACAGGTATTTCGCCCGCGAATATTTCTTTTTTTGTCATACCGAACAACCCGCTTGATTTTCTGACTTCGGGAAGCATGCCCGCGGGAATATTCATGATATCAAGAAGCTCTTTGTCCCACTTCCCTTTTACTATGTTAAAAAGAAGTGTTCTCGAAGCGTTAGAGGGATCTGTAACATGTTCTCCTGTGAGCTTGAAAATAAGCCAGGAATCTACCGTTCCAAAACAGATCTCACCCTTCTCCGCCCGCCGGCGAAGCCCCGCGATATTTTCCAGGAGCCACATAATCTTCGTTCCGGAGAAATACGGATCTAAAAGCAGACCTGTTTTTTCGCGAATGATTTTTTCAACTCCCTTGGTTTTGAGCTCTTCACAAATATCAGCGGTTCTCCTGCACTGCCATACGATCGCGTTCGATACGGGTTTTCCTGTGTTTCGCTCCCAAAGCACCACAGTTTCTCTCTGATTAGTAATACCTATTGCCGCGATTTGTTTCGCGTTAGCGGATATTTTTTTTATCGCCGCGCGCGCGACTTCCAACTGACTCGACCATATTTCATTCGCGTCGTGTTCCACCCATCCGGGTTTGGGGAAAATCTGATTAAATTCTTTTTGACTGCAGGATTTGATATTACCCGCGTGATCAAACAATATCGCGCGTGAACTGGTAGTTCCCTGATCCAACGAAAGAATATATTTTTCCATTTATTTTTAACCTCGCTTTGTTTTGTACCGCGACGTATTGAAAAAAATTCAACACCAAAAGACAATAATTAAATACCATTTACTGTCCTGCCATAAAACTTTTGACTTACTCCTTTTTTAAATTATACTTATAGATAAAGATTAATGTTGCACGCCACTTTGTCAAGCGAGGTGAAATGGATACACGGTTTGATGTTGTCATAATAGGCGCCGGGGTTGTCGGCTGTGCTATCGCGCGGGAACTCTCGCGTTTTAAATTAAAAATAGCTCTTGTAGAAAAAGAGGCGGATGTTTCTTTCGGCACAAGTAAAGCAAACTCCGGGATCATACACGCGGGGTTCCACTCTTTTTCCAATACAATAAAAGGAAAATTGGAACTCGCTGGAAATCGTATGTTTGACCGACTGAAAGAAGAACTGGATTTTCCTTTTCAGCGCCGGGGAGAACTCATGGTAGCCTTCACTGAAGAAGAGGTTCGCATTCTTCAAGCCTTTTATCTTCAGGGGAAAAACAATAACGTCCCCTATCTGGAACTCATAGGACGAACAAGAGTTCTCGAAATGGAACCCAATCTCAATCCGGACATACTGGGCGCCCTTTATGCTCCAAACTCCGGAATTATCTGCCCCTACGAATATTGTTACGCGCTGGCCGAGAACGCCGTCAGAAACGGCGTTAAACTCTTCACAAATTCGAAAATCATCCGGATCGATACAAAAACAGTAAAAAAACGGATCAAAGTGATCACAAAGAACGGGTTAAATCTAACCGGCAAGTTCGTAATAAATGCCGCGGGACTTTTCGCGGACGAGATCTCCGCGCTTGTCGGCATAACCGATTTTAAGATCCATCCTCGCAAAGGTGAAGAATACCTCTTGGACAAAAGAGTCTCCGCGCTTGTAAAGAGAGTTATTTTTCCCGTACCGACAAAAAATTCCAAAGGTATGCTGGTCATCCCGACAGTCGACGGAACCGTGATGGTCGGGCCTACGGCGGTAGACACAAAAAACAAAAAAGATGTTTCAACAACCCGCGAAGGACTTCAAACAGTTTTTCGCCACGCACAGCATATGGTTCCCGCCATAAGAAGTACTGACGTCATCACGGCTTTTGCCGGAATAAGACCGGCGGCCACAGGTGAAGACTTTATAATCGGAGCGACTCGCGTTTCAGGTTTCATCAACGCGGCGGGAATACAATCTCCAGGACTCACCGCTTCGCCCGCGATCGCGGAAATGGTGAAAGAGATACTCTTAAAAAAAGGACTCCCCCTAAAAGAAGATCCGTCATTTGATCCAATAAGAAAATCCGTAAAAAGAGTCAGAGAACTTATCGATAAAAAAAACTACGCGGAATTCGGCAAGATCATAAAATCCGATAAAGATTTCGCGCAACTTGTCTGTCGGTGCGAAAACGTCACTAAAGCTGAAATCATCGCGGCTGTCCGAAATGGACATACAACTTTAGACGCCATAAAATTTATCACCCGCGCCGGGTGCGGCCGCTGTCAAGGCGGGTTCTGCACTTCACGGATAATGGACATTATTGAGAAAGAAACAGGCATTCCCCGTGATCAAATAAATAAAAACGGGCCAGGTTCTGAAATAATCCCCATTCCGGTGAAAAAAGGAGACCAAAGTGATTAGATCGGTAGACGCTCTCATAATAGGCGCCGGACCGGCCGGCTTGGCGGCGGCTTTGGCTCTCAAAAATTCCGACGTGCGGAATATTCTCGTAGTTGAAAGAGAAAGCGTGCCGGGAGGAATACTCATGCAGTGCATCCATAACGGTTTCGGACTGCATCGGTTCAAAGAAGAACTGACCGGTCCGGAATATGCCGAACGCTATATCAATGCCGCTCGGGATGAGAACATAATTCCTTTGACAAATACCGCCGCGATAGACATTACGGATAACGGAAAAACTAAAACTGTCGTTCTTCTTTCGGAAACAATGGGACTTTTGGAAATCAAAGCAACGGTCGTTATCCTTGCCATGGGCTGTAGGGAAAGAAACCGCGGGAATATATCCATTCCGGGAAGCAGACCCGCGGGAATCATTACCGCGGGTTTCGCGCAAAAAATGACAAATCTTCACGGTCTGCTTCCCGGCAAAGAAATAGTAATTCTGGGGTCCGGTGACATCGGCCTTATTATGGCCCGGCGCTTGACGTGGGAAGGCTCACATGTAAAAGCGGTCATCGAAGTCCAGCCTTATCCGGGCGGTCTCAATCGAAATATCGTGCAATGTCTGCACGATTTTAATATCCCTCTTTATTTTTCACACACAATAACAAAAATTGACGGCGGCAAAAGAATAAACAAAGTACACATCGCGCCTATCGACACACATTTCGATCCTAAAAAAACAGGTAATTTCACTTTATCCTGCGACTGTCTGCTTTTGTCTATAGGCCTTATCCCTGAAAATGAACTGTCATTAAAAGCGGGCGTTACACTTGATCCGATCACCCGCGGAGCCAGTGTTGATGCCGATCTTATGACTAATATCCCCGGAATTTTTTCCTGCGGAAACGTTTTGCAAGTACACGACTTGGTCGACTTCGTATCGGAAGAAGCGGAATATTGCGGTAAAGCCGCGGCAGAATACATTAAAGGAACTAATAGAAAAAGCACAGACATGCCTGTTAAAACCGGAAACTTGGTAAGATATGTTCTGCCTTCAAAAGTTAAAGCGGGAAGAAGCGCTCTTTTTTCTTTAAGAGCCATGACTCCCGCGAAAAACGTAAACCTGATCATCAGAACAGATAAAGAAACTCTTTATGAGGCTAAACATAAAAAGATTTTCCCGAGTATTATGCTTCGCGTTCCTATCAAAGAAATCCCGCGCCAAGCGCAATACATAGAAGTGCTTTTCGAAGCGGAGGAAAAGTGAAAAAAAACTTTAAAAAGAAAAACCTGATATGCATCAATTGTCCTATGGGCTGTGAACTGGACGTTATTTACGCCACCGGGAAGATCATTAAAATTGAAGGCAATACCTGTAAAAGAGGAATCACTTACGCGGAAACCGAAATTTTTCATCCGGTAAGAATCGTTACCACAACCGTTCGCGTGAAAAACTGCGCCATTCCCTTCGTCCCGGTAAAGACTAAAAAACCCGTCCCCAAAAAAATCGCTTTTAAGATAATAAAACGCGCGGCAGAAATCACTCTTCACCCGCCGATAAAAATTGGTGATATCATAGTAAAAAATATCATCGATAGCGGAGTCGATCTAATAGCAACCAGAAGCCTTGCTTGCGTAAGGAAAAAATCAGAAAAAATACCTAAGAAAAAATAAATGTTAAATAGGAGCAGCTCATGATTCAAAATTTTATAGCCGAACTTTTAGGCACTATGATCTTGGTCCTTCTCGGCGACGGTGTTGTCGCTAATGTCCTGCTCAAAAAAAGTAAAGGTGAAAATTCCGGCTGGATCGTCATAGCTACAGGATGGGGATTCGCGGTTGCGATGGCAGTGTATGTCGCCGGATGGATTTCCGGCGCTCACATTAACCCGGCTGTAACTATCGGTTTCATCGCTATAGGAGAACTTAGTCCGAAGGAAGCTCTTCCATATATCTCCGGGCAAATGACAGGAGCTTTTTTGGGCGCGGTGCTTGTCTGGCTGACCTATATGCCTCATTGGAAAGCGACTAAAAATGCCGATCATAAACTGCTGATTTTCTGCACTATGCCGGCTATACGAAAACGAAGATGGAATCTGCTCGCGGAGATCATTGGGACTGCCATGCTCCTTCTCGGGATACTCGGCATCAACAATACCCATAATGGTATCGGCACGGGCGCCGGACCTTACCTGGTCGGCATGCTCGTATTGAGCATAGGCCTTTCACTCGGAGGCCCTACAGGATATGCCATAAACCCCGCTCGAGATCTTGCCCCGCGTATCGCGCATTTTCTTCTGCCCATACCAGGCAAAAGAGACTCCGATTGGAGTTATGCCTGGGTCCCCGTAATCGATCCGGTAATAGGCTGTCTAATAGGAGCCTTCACATACAAAATAGTCTTCCAATATTTCATAAAATAAGCGGGAGAAATCCCGCGTATCCGTCCTATAACCCCGAATATTGCGTTAAAAGCGCACAATCCCCCTAGTTATGTCAACCAAAACACCAACCTCGTAGGTTGTTTGTAGGGGCACATTGCATGTGCCCGTTTATGGGAGCATTACCAACCTACGAGGTTGGCGGCGGGAGGGAGATAAATTATCCCCGCGGCGATACCTTCCCTCAAGAAGGAAGTATTGGGAGCTCAGATAAAAAATGGGAAGAATGGGAATGAAACTAAAACAGATAAATACGGGGGATATATGCCGTCTATACGACAGCTTATATCGTTTAAGGCGATTTAGAGCGGACTTGTGAATCCGCTCCCGCGTTATTCTTTATTGAGCTCTTCTATTGTTTCCGCGGTTATTTCGTCTATGAGCTCTTTCACTGATACAATTTTCTTAATTTTTGAAACATTTGTTCCGGCAAAAACTACCGCGTTATCTATGTCGCCTTCAACGGCGTTGATTAGCGCTTTGGCAATACAATATTGGACAGTATGAGGATCGCAGGTTCTGAGACATTGATAATTGCAGTCAAACTCCTTTCTTTCACCGCGCAAAATATCATCAAGAAATTTTGTCCTGATTACTTTCGCCGGCATACCTACCGGACTTTGTATAAAGACCAGATCTTCTTCATTTGAGTCGACGTATAACTGCTTAAACGCGTCGGCCGCGGAACACTCTTGCGTGGCTATAAACCTGGTTCCGATCTGCATGCCGCTCGCTCCCATTTTTAAAAATTTCGCCGCGTCTTTACCGTCAAAGATACCACCCGCAGGAATAACGGGAATACTAACTTTGTACTCTTTTTCGTATTCTCTGACTAATTTTAAAACATTACGCACCGAATTCTCAAGCAGGGGTTTATCTCTCATCTCGCCTCTAAGAGATTTCAATTCTTCCAAGCTGTAACCTGCTATATGTCCTCCAGATAGAGGTCCCTCAACCACAATGGCATCCGGAAAACGGTTATAACGCCGTTTCCATGTTTTCAGAAGAAGCTTCGCTCCCCTGGCTGAAGCGATCAGCGGAATTAATTTTATCGATGAACCTTCCGCGAATTCCGGAAGGCTTATGGGAATACCCGCTCCCGAGATAATATAATCCGCTTTTTCTTTTACGGTGGTTCTTACCATATCTTCATAATTGCTTAAAGCCACCATTATGTTTACACCGACAGCTCCATCAGACAATTTTCTCGCGCGCTTTATTTCCGTCTGGAGATGTTCTCTGCAGGATCTAGGGATATCGACTCTATTTTCTTCCGTGTCAGGAGGAAGCCCTACACTTGCAATAGTCCCGCCTCCGCCGCAATTCGCTACCGCGGCGGCTAAAGGCGCGGTAGACACTCTGACTCCCATTCCGCCTTGAATAATAGGAATTTTAATTTTAAGACCGCCGATAATAAGCGGCTTCAATTTATTGGACATAACTATTTCCTTGTGTAAAACTTTTTTTTGGAAGAGTTTATTATATTACAGAAGTCCTTGAAAACCAAGATATTCTGTTTCACATTATACATTACCGGCGTTTACGCCGCGCGTTGCTTGTGTTTCTGTTTGTTCTTTTACTTCTTCCCTTAGCTGGACTTCGGGAAGTTTTTGAGCGTGCCGCGTGCGGCAAGAATTTTTCACTTGAAATCTCCGAATGCTCTGAAACGGGCAAAGCCGTTTTAATAATTTTCTCAATGTTGCGGATATCCCTTCCCTGTTCCGGAGTGGCGAATGAAATGGCGCGGCCTTCATGCCCGGCTCGGCCTGTTCGTCCGATCCTATGCACATAATTTTCCGCGTCATCGGGAAGATCATAATTTATAACTGTTTCTATACCGACAACATCTATTCCTCTGGCCGCGATGTCAGTCGCGACAAGTATTCTGTAATATCCCCTTTTAAATCCTTCAAGAGCTTCTCTCCTCTGCCGAAGAGTCCGGTCCGAATGTATTTCTGCCGCTTTATGCCCCATTTCTTTGATCATGATCTTTATCTTGCCCGCGCCTCTTCTCGTCCGTGAAAAAAGCAGTATCGAACCGCGGTATTGATCGAGCAGTTTAGTCAGCAGTTTTCTTTTGGATTCTCTTTTTACGATGTATACTTCCTGAATAATATTTTCCGCGGCGGTTCCTGACGGGGCGATCTCGATATGAACCGGAAGCTTCATATGCGTAGTACCTATCGACACAATTGCTCCGGGAATTGTCGCGGAAAAAAGCATTGTCTGCCTTTTTTTGGGAACGGCCTTAAGAATGCGTTCTATATCCGGTTTGAACCCCATATCCAGCATTCTGTCAGCTTCATCCAGAATAAGAACTTCAACATCATCTAAACGTAGCGTCTTCTGATTCAAATGGTCAACAAGCCGGCCGGGCGTGGAAATAATAACACGCGGTTTCTTTTTTAGTGCTTTCAACTGAGACTGCATAGGAACTCCTCCTATAATAACCACAGTATTTATTCCGAATAAAGGCGCTATTTTTCGAAAAGTCTCATCCACTTGTATGGCTAATTCCCTTGTAGGAACAATTACCAGACACTTTCCCATGTTGCGCGCGAGACGCTGTACAACAGGTATGGCAAAAGCAAGGGTCTTGCCTGTCCCTGTTTGAGCCACCCCTATAATGTCAGTCCCTTCTATCGCTACGGGAATAGCTTTATGCTGGATCGGCGTCGGACTGGTAAACTTCAATCGGTCCAACACTTCGATTATTTTCGGGGCAATGCCCAGCCCGTCAAAAGATACACTTTTTTTTATTTCTTTCGTCATAATATTTTAACTCCTTGTTTTTTCTAATTTAAAAGTTTCTATCTCTAACCAAAACACCAACCTCGCAGGTTAGTGGTAGAATTAAATTTCGACATCCTTGTTTTTCGCGAAGCTGGCTGGAGACTCAGCTCTTCACGCTCTCGCTCTTTCCCGCCCTTTTCCTATCATTTTCATTTAAATTCAATTTTCTTATTCTTATATTTTTCGGTGTGATTTCAACAAGCTCATCATCTTCGATAAATTCAAGCGCGAATTCAAGAGTCATTTTTCTTGGAGGAATAAGTTGTATCGCGTCATCCGAACCCGACGCGCGCATGTTGGTCAGTTTCTTTTCCTTAAGCGCGTTCACTACAAGATCCACCCCTTTATTATTTACCCCCAAAACCATCCCCTCATACAGATCATCTCCGGGCGAAACAAAAACCTCTCCGCGCGGCTGTAAATTATAAAGCGCGAAAGCAACCGCTTTCCCTGTCGACTGCGCCACCATAACACCCGCCTGGCGTGACGGCAGTTCTCCTTTATATGTCTGATATTCAAAAAAATTCTGATACATGATCCCTGTTCCTCGTGTCATAACTAAAAAATCACTTCTAAACCCTATTAGCGCTCTTGAAGCAATCACAAATTCCATCCTGGTGGTGGACAACGTTGTCGGCGTAATCTCTCGAACCACCGCTTTTCGCATTCCCAGCGCCTGCATAACAGCGCCCTGATATTCCGAATCCACCTCAATAACCACTTCTTCTACGGGCTCAAGAATTTCTTTACCCATTTTTTTCAATATCACTCGAGGGCGGGATACTTCCAGTTCATATCCCTCACGGCGCATTGTTTCAATTAGGATCTCTAAGTGCAACTCGCCCCTACCTGAAACTTTGAACCGTTCCCCGACGGAAGCCTCATCAACTTTTATCCCGACATTTATCATTGCTTCATGCTTCAGCCTTTCACGGATATGCCGCGACGTCAAAAACCGGCCGCCATCCTTGCCCGCGAGAGGACTTGTATTATGTGAAAAATTCATGGAAATAGTAGGCTCGTCAATCTTTATTGTCGAAAGCCCCTTTGGCGCGTCAACACATGCCAAAGTCTCGCCTACTTGTACATCTTCTATGCCGGAAATCGATATTATATCACCCGCGGCCGCGTCCTGACTCTCTACGCGGAGTAAACCCCGATACTTCAGTATCTTAGTGGCTTTCCCCCGACGAATAGTTCCATCCCTTTTGACAAGAGCCACAGGATCCCCAACACGTATGGAGCCGTGAAAAATCCGCCCTATCGCGATAAGCCCCACATATGAATCGTAATCAAGCATTGTAACCAGCATTTGAAAAGGACGTTCAGGATCAGCGATCGGCGGCAGAACTCTGTGCAGGATCGTCTCTAAAAGCGGTTTCACTGATTCTCTCGGATCATCAAGATCAAGCATCGCGTACCCGTCTTTCCCCGAAGCGTAAACTATAGGAAAATCAAGCTGTTCATCCGTCGCGTTCAGTTCACAAAAAAGATCAAAGGTCAGATTGGCAACTTCATCGGGCCGCGCGTTCGGCCGATCAAGTTTGTTAATAACAAGAATCGGCTTTAGATGAAGTTCAAGCGATTTTTTAAGAACAAATTTTGTCTGAGGCATAGGCCCTTCAAACGCGTCGACAAGAAGAAGAACACCGTCAACCATCTGCAGAATCCGCTCCACTTCACTGCCAAAATCCGCGTGCCCCGGAGTGTCAACAATATTTATCTGCACTCCTTTATACTCTAAAGACGCGTTCTTTGACAGAATAGTGATCCCCCTCTCCCTTTCCAACGGGTTGGAATCCATGATAGTAGTCTCGCCGTCTTTAAACTCATAAGCCCCGGAGTATTTCAAAAGCGCGTCAACAAGCGTTGTCTTTCCGTGGTCTACGTGCGCTATGATAGCGATATTCCGCACATTTTTTCTTCTTTTTTGATTTGGCATACTCTTTGTCCTCTTTAAACCCGGATATTGCGTTAGGACACGGCGCTATTCGCCGTGTCCTAACGCAATATCCGGGTTAAATAAAAAAACCACCAGGCTAAGATTTCCTAACCTCGTGGTTTAAGAACTCCTATAAACACCAATTTAACAATTAATGCTTACTTTATTTTACACTAATCCAGTAACTCTGTCAATCTATTTGTGCGGTAAGAACCTTCCACTTAAAAAAGAACAAGGCCCGACAATATACTGCCAGGCCTTGTTTTTTTTTAGTTCCTCACATTACAGCTTTACTACATTTACGGCTTCCATACCCTTTTGTCCCTGCTGAACGTCAAACTCAACCGTCTGACCTTCATCTAAAGACTTATAGCCTTCACCCTGAATTGAGTTGTGATGTACGAATACATCCTGGCTTCCGTCTTCAGGAGTAATAAATCCATAACCCTTTGAGTTATTAAACCATTTTACTGTTCCTTTTGCCATCTGTCACTTCCTCCTTTTAGAAATATTATCGTAGTAAACACCGGCGCAAACCCGCACTCGGCGGAAAATTTTCACTATACTCATTTAAAATCTTCCCACATCATTTACTACCTCTTAACGAGACATTATACCCGAACTCTCGCCCTTGTCAAGAAAAAGTTTAAAAATCAAAATTCCCCTAACCCCCTTTTTCAAAGGGGGGATCACTTTGGAGGCTGTGTCACAATTCACCCCGATAGTTCTTTGACATAAAAAATAGGAATTTATACGCCAAAATGCTCGAGAATTATGACTGGCAGGAAAAAGCACGATTTTCCCTGTATTATCCTGCCAG